>ENA-OPWD01001354-OPWD01001354.1-human-gut-metagenome-genome-assembly--contig:-NODE-1354-length-17241-cov-3.872396_pt1 | contig 17241 bp, 21 predicted proteins | sample MGYA00241502_ERZ501996 | MGnify/ENA primary metagenome ERZ501996 (study PRJEB25962, sample SAMEA2042011) | human gut metagenome | biome: human gut; feature: human-associated habitat; material: faeces... | reverse complement strand
GGACTTGAACAGCAACGACGACGACCGCAGCCAGCGGCTGAAACAGGGAGGAGTTGTTGGGGCCGCGTTCTGATTTTTCAAAGCCCTGCCAAGGGGCTGCGGAAAAATCAGCTAACGCAACCCGTTGCTGTTGCTTAGCCTGCGGGTCCCAATCAATAGGAATGTCTATCAGGGGTGTACTCATTTTGTACCGGTTTCTTTTTGTGCGAGGAAGAGGGCTCGAACAACACTATTTATTATATAAAAGAAAGCGCGATGAATTCTGAGAACTCATCGCGTTTTTTCTCTTATGCGGGTAGTGGGGGTCGAACAACAAAAAATGATTGAGCGACGTCAAAAACGTATCTGCAACGCGCCTAAACACTTGCTAAAAAGGTAGTGCGGTTGGTTTGTAGCCCATGTATTTTGCTACATTTACAAAAAAGAGTGTTACCAAAACTGTTACCAGATTCAGGCCTGTGCCTTTTTGAATGCCGCGGTGGTAGCGGCAGCAAGATCTTCCCTCTGACCATCAAGCTCGTGCCGATACACTCCGGCAGTATCCATGTTCTTGCTGTGACCGACCAGCATCTTCAGCTGGCTGTCGGTCAATACGCCGGATTCAATGCTGACGAAAGTGTGCCGCATCTCATACAGCGTGACCTGAGGCTCAATGCCATTGTCACGCTGGTACTTCTTCCAGCGCTTGAATAAAGCTCTCTGGTTCGGGATCTGGAACAAAGGGGTGGTATATTCAGCGGGATATCGGAAGCCTTCAGCAAGGCTACCTGCGCTTCGTAGGCCTCATGGGCTTCCTCGCCCATGTCAAATGAGCGAATGGCGTTTTCGTTCTTGCCGGTGGTTTCCTCATCCAACCGGTTGATGCTGCGGCGCAGATTGACCGTGTTTCCTTTGATATCACCATACCAGAGCCCCACAAGTTCACCGGGGCGTACACCTGTAGCAACTGCAAACCGGTAGGCATAGATATACTCGTCAAAGACCAGCTTGCCATAGTAAAGGCGGGTGTCCACATCAAACAGAACTTTCAAAGCGGTCGGCTGTAAAATCTTTTTCTTCCCCATGCGGGCATTCTTCGGGATAGACAGCTCAGGGAACATCGTACTGTACCTGTTCCGGCGGCACCATTTCAAAAAGCTGATCTCCGTTGAGCGGATCGTCATAATGGTCTTGCGGCTCAAAGGCTTGTCGCTTGACCTACGCTGACGCTCCTTTTTAAGGCATCGCTTTTTGAAAGACATATTGATGGCTTTTTGCAGATCGCCTTCGGTCAGCTCGTCAATGCGGATGTCCCCACAGACAGGCAGAATATAGTAATCTCCGTATTTCTTGCACTGCTCAACATAGGATGTGCCGCAGGTGAGCTTCAGCTCTTCCACCCACTCGGCATAGAGGGTGGCTACCTTCTTCCTGCCGTCCCGGATACTGTCATCCAGCCATGCGTCCGCTTTTGCGTTTGCTTCCCGTTGTCCTGTTCGGCCCGGCGTGCTGCTGTAAAAGCGCTTGCGGGTACCGTTCTTCTGCACCGCGATGCACCAGCGGCTTTCCTTCTCGACCCAAAATGCCGTGTTGGTTCTCTTTTTCATAAAATCCACCTCCATACACAAGGGTACACTTTGACAAGCCTGCCCGGAGGTGGTACAATACAAGTGTTCATGTTGGATTGTACCCTCTGGGGCAAGCCACTCTGCAAACGCTCTCGGTGTTGGTAGCACCGGGGCGTTTTTTGTTTTTATTGAGCTGTTGCAGATTTTGCAACGGCTGGAAGCAATGTGCAAAATTTGCACATTGTTTGGCCTTACTTCTTCGCTTCAGCTTTTTCGCTGCGCTTACGCCACTGGCTCTTCAGGCCGTCAATATGCTCAAACAGATCAGGCTTGATATCAGCCCACATCGGGTCAAGGATAAAGTCCACGCCCTCCCGTCGGGCAAGCTTGGCAGCGGGGACAAAATCACTGTCACCGGCAATCAGAATGATCTGATCAACCTGCTTCTTATACGCGAGTGACGCAATATCAACACCAACACGCATGTCCACGCCCTTTTGCTGAGCCACAAAAACGAAATCGTCCTCGGTCAGCTCTTCCAGCTGCTTTGTGCCAGCAAGAAGCTTGCGGGTCACATCCGGGCGCAGATTGTAGGCTATTTGGTTGGACAATGTACCAAGGCGGAGTGCAAATTTTCTGCGCTTCCGCAATTCTTCCAAAAAGGTCTGCGTCCATGTATAAGTATCAGATTTGTCCAAATCCACATTCTTCTTTGTCAGCGGGTGGTACACGCTGCGGCGGCCTACTGGCTCACAATCGTAATAGAAAATGCGGTACAGCTGACGCTCCTCGTTGCCGTCCTTATCGTGAAGGTGAGCCATACAGTAAGCATTCAGTTCCTTCGCACGTTCCTCGGCGGTCTTTTTGCCCCACAAGTGGGCTGCACGTTTGCGGTAAAAGCCGCCATCAACCAGAATTGCTGTCTTTGCCATTTGTGTTACACTTCCTTTGGTAAAAAATAAGACCCCAGGATTCAGCCTTCCCCATATCGGCGGGGGGCTTACTACCAGGGGTCTGTTAAGCATTTTGAAACATCATGTTTCTGACGGCATCCTGTAAAGATGCGCCCCTATTATATGCGTTTTTGTTGATTTTGTCAACTCATTTTGCAAAATAATCAATTATTGGTTATTTTTCGCAAATTTTAGTGAAATATCGCTTTTCACCCTACCCAGTGCGTCCAGCCTACGGCCTTGCCCTCAATGTGCACCTCTTCCAGCTGGGAGCCAGTATAGATCATAGGCGCATAGGCCGGGTTTGCAGGCATCAGGGTCAGCGTGCCGGGGTTGTAATATACCCGCTTGAGAGTGGCTTCGCCATCAATGCGCACTGCGGCGATCTCTCCGTTCTCCACCTCCGGCTGGATGCGGATATACACCACGTCTTTATCGTGAATGCCGGCATCCACCATGCTGTCACCGTGGCAGGTCAGGGAAAAATCGCACCGGATGTTCTCCGGCACGTCCACCATTTTTTCAATGTTCTGCTCTGCCGTGATGGGTTCCCCGCAGGCAATGCTGCCGATCAGCGGGATCTTCTTCATCTTTGGCATCGGCTCAAAGCCCGGGGGGATGGGACGGGATGCAGGAGCGGGCTGGGCATCATCCAAAATTGCACTTTTGGGGATACCAAAGTAATTTGCCATTTTCTCCACTGCGCCCATGCGAGGTATTTTTATCCCGAGTTCCCAAGTGGACACCGCTTTGTCGCTGACACCTGCAATCTTGCCAAGGTCAGCCTGTGATAGCTCGTGTTCCAATCGGATTTTTTTAATATTTTCAGCGATGCTCAATTGAATCACTCCTTATATGTAGAGATTACACCAAAAGTAGAGCTATGTCAACATTCATTTTAAAATTTTCTACTTTAAGTTCTTGACATTCTACTAAAAGTGGAGTATAGTATTCTCGAACCCAGACGAAAGGAGGTGTGAACTTGGGATTCACCGTTAAACAAGCCCGCCAGTACGCCGGTTTCACACAGCGTGAAATGGCAGAAAAGCTCGGAATTTCGCGCGATACATACCGCAAAATCGAGCAATCGCCCGAAGACGCTACCGTCGCCACCGCGAAAAGAATCAGTGAGGTCGTCGGCATTCCCATCGACCAAATTTTTTTCGCCAGTGCATCTACTTAAAGTAGATTATTTAATTCATCCAAAAGGAGGTGAAAAACATGAAAATCAAAATCATTGGTGAACCCAAAGAAATTGCCGCCCTTGTATTAGCGGTACAAGGGCGGCAAAATCGCGAGGTGTTAGCCATTGGTGAGGTCAGTGCCAAGGGTCACAGCAATGATCTGGTCACAAAAGACAGTCAGAACAGGGAAATTCACAACGGGACTTGTGGTTTCCAGACGAGCATCCTTTAGCAGAATAAACTCACAGCTTTCACCCGTCTGCGGACTTTCTTCTTCAGCAGAAGCAGCTTTGGAAACGGCCTTGAGAGCTGAGGAGTTAACTGTCTGCGCAACGGCAATGTTCGGATTGCTATTTTCCTCATCAAATACGGGGATACCGCTGATCATGCCAGCAGGTGTCACCAGAAATAAACGGTTCTTTGCAAATTCTTTGAGGGAAATGGTATTTGCATATCCAGTAAGAACAGCCATTTTAGTCAATGACAAGCTCATGTTTTTTCACCTCCTTCCGTTTTGGGGTGTCTTTATGATAGCACATCCATAGTGAAAAATACATACTTGCCAGCCATCCAAAGGAGGTGAAGAAGATGAAGAACCACGAAATGCAGATATTTGCTCTTTGCATCCAGATTCTGGCATTGATTGTCATTTTACTAAAGAAATGAACATCGATGCAGCCGCAATCAAAATTGCGATCACATTGCATACTCGGTTGAATCTATTTTCTTTGGCCTGATCTCTCATCTCTGCATCATGCTGTTCTTGCAACTTGTGCAGAACTTCGCAATGTTCTTTCTGGCTCTGCTCAAATTTTTCTCGCAGTTCACGCAGGTCTTCGGAAGCCGCTTCCTCAGCATACGAGCTTTTTGAGTGGTCGCAGGCATCAAGTAAAGCTTTCAACCGTTCTTCTGTAAGCTGGCTGCAGTCTGGCTGCTTTACCACAGAGGTAAAAGCAGCCATCTTCGCAGCTTCACGATGATAACCTGTAAGCTTTTCAATTTCTTTATTTTCGCTCATTTTTACCACCTCCTTCTTGTTTTTTCTCCATTTTACCGCAGGAATGAGGTGCACACAAGGATGTAAACCACATGAACAATAACAAAAAGCCCGGCGAACCGCTGGAACCGGAACGCTGGGCGAAGATAGAAAAGGAAGTTCAGGAGCTTAAACGGAGCAGGTCAATCCTCAGCATCGGCTTGTTCCTGCTGAGCGGCCTGTATGGAATCTTGATCCTCTGCATCATCTTGAGAATCATCCGAATCGAGGACACTTTGACCTCGATCATCCAATTCAACGCTCTGGTTGGCGAGCATCTCCAAAGCCTCGGCGATTCGCTCATTCGTATCCTCAACGATTTTGAAATGCTCCTCCGTGCGCTGTCTGAAGTTTTCTGACCTTTCTGCTTCCTCTCGCTGTATTTCGAGCATTTCCTGTTGATATTCTGCCGTTGCAGACCATGAAGATTCTTCCTTTTTGTCATGTTCGCTGGACAATGCCTGACCTGCCAAAAACAGAAGAATTGTAACGATGATGCTGATAATTCCAACCCAGTCTTTTTGGGGGATTGCATTATCCGGAGTTTTTACTTCGGCGATTTTGGCGTTGATAGTTTCAACCGCCTCTGTAGGTAGAAGTGGTTCGACTTCATCCAGAACAGCTTGAGTACTTGCCAGCGGCACGGTTTCGGATTCTTTTTCGCTGTAAGTACTTTCGCTCCATATCGAGTCTAACTGATCCGCAAAAGCCGCAGCATTTGAGTAAAGATTTGTAATGTTGCTTGTTCGGAGTGCGGTGGTGAGATTTAGCACATTGGAATTCAGCATTTCTGTCGATAACCGGAAAGCGGGACTTTCCATTGCCGATCCGTAGAGCGCCGAAATCTGATTGGTGAAATTGAGATTTGCTCTGGCCTGACCAGCCAGATTCTTGGCGAGATTGGATAGTTGATACTCTGGCACACATAATCTGGCATCTTTCGCCAAGCGGTACGCCATGTTGTTCCATTCTGCGGTTTGGTAAATCGATTTCATCTGGTTGCTCACCATGCGAACAGAATCCGCCATTTTCGCTGCTTCGGACACATAATTGCTGAGTTCTGACAGCTGGTATGCTGCCGTCTGAGCTGCAGAGCTCAACTCGTAAAAATTTTGCATTTTATCACCTCCCTTCTGCCCCTCTATTCTACCGCAGAAGGGAGCCACCCACAAGGAGGTACATCTTCACCATGAACGACATCATCTTATCCACCCAGAACGGCGAACCGGTGGCATCCAGCCGGGAAGTCGCTAAGCGCTTCGGGAAGGAGCACAAGCACGTTCTGGCGGCCATTCGTCAAATTTTAGCAGCCGAAAATTCGGCCACTAAATTCTTCCATGAGACCGCATTTGAGTATCGCGGCCAGCGCTTCCCCGAGTACCTCATGAACCGCGACGGTTTCGCCCTGCTGGCAATGGGCTTCACGGGCAAGGAGGCCGTAACGTGGAAGCTCAAGTACATCGAGGCCTTCAACCAGATGGAGAAGCAACTTTCCGCCCAGCACAAGGACCAGCAGGCCGTGCAGGATGCCAACATCCAGAACGCCATCGACCGGGTGATCGAAGCCCGGAAGAAGCTGGACGAGAACACCGCTTTTCTGGACGAGTGCCGCAAGAACCGCGAGGACAGCAAGGCCAAGTATATGCAGGTCAAGGCCCTGTGCGGCGAGTTCAAGGCCATTTACGGCCAGCATTGCGACACGGTGCGCACCATGGAGAACGTGGTGCGCGGCTCCCAGAGCTTCCTCACCAGCGCCATTGACAACCTGACCATCGTTTCCAAAGGCTACCCGTTCTACGCCGCCCTGATGGACAGCCTGCTGGATGGGCTGCCGGCCGAGAAGAAGGAGGAATAAAATGTTGAACACATCAACCATTCGCGGCACTTTCAAGCAGATCCCATACTGGAAGCTGCGGGGACGGTTCCACAGCTGCGGCTACCGCGATCAGGAAGTGGCTGAGTACATCGGCATTGGCCGGGACACCATGAGCGGCAGGATGCAGGGGCACAACCCGTGGACAAGCACGGAGATCGCTGCAATGTGTGAGCTGCTGGGTATCCGGCAGAATGAAATCGGGGAGTATTTCTTCCCGCGTGTCGAGAAAGGAGAATCCGCATGAGCAAACAGTACACCCTTGCATCCGAGCGGGCCGACGCGCCCACCGGATGCGCGTACGTGGCACCGACGTTCTGGAACAAGTGGTTCCGCTGGGATGGAAGCCGGGCATCCGGCTGCTACCAGCTGGGCGGGCAAGTCAAGGACGAAACCCACACCGGCCTGCAGGTTTTTGCAGATGGCGAATGGCACCCGGTCATTGGATGGACATTGGACAGCTGCGGCCCCGCAACTGACTATCAGGAGGTAGGAGCATGAAAATCAACCCGAACGCTCAGTTGAAAATCCAGCTGGGATCGGATGGCAACCCCAAAATTTACGCCTGCGGCACACAGATGGAACAAGCGGCTCTTTGCACCGCATTGGTCGCGGGAATCTGTATGGACAGCAAAGACCCAGCAGAGACAATCATCAACATCATGACAGCTGCCGCTGATCTTATGGACAGAATGGAGGAAACCCACCAATGAAGATTAAATCCTTTGTCTGGTACTGGCTGGCAATGGCCTGCTTTGTGGTGGGCCTGCTGTACGGCATGGGGCTGGAGGGCAGCTTCCAGACCGGCGGCACCGTCTCGGACGGCGCGTTCATCACGGCCATGGTGCTGATCCTGCTGGCGGTATTCTTTGCCCGGCTGGGCTTCTACGCCGCCGATCAGGAGAAAAAGCGGAGTAAGAAGGTGCACCAGCAGCCCCGCAACACCGTGAAGAGCGGAAGGAAGGCGGGCTGACACCACCCATGAATAAAGGAAAGCACTTTACCCGCGTTTGTTTGGACTGCGGCAAGGTGATGGAAAATGTTGCTGGCAACCTGCGCTTTTGCGCTTCCTGCCGCAGAGAGCGCCACAACCAATATTGCAGGGATTACAGGGCGCGCAATGAAAACCCTGCCCGCGTCATGTGGTACACCGTCTGGGACGCAAAGACCGGCGATCTGCTGGCATCCGGCACGTCTGAGATGTGTGCCTGGCGGCTGGGCTACAAGAGCGCGAACAGCTTTGCGTCTGCCGTCAGCCATGGGCTCAACGGCAGCCATCGAACTTACAAGTACACATTTGCGCGGGAACGTATCGACCGCAGCGAGGTGGACAGCCTGCCGCCGGTACGCACTATACGAAAAAAGCCCGCCGGTGCGCCAACACCGACGAGCTGCAAGGGATGATGAGTTTGAACGACTTCATCACCCCGATGATATCACAAAATCGGAGGTTTTACAATGAAAGGAATTTTGATCGAACCGGGCAAAGAACCGGTAGTCACCACCCTGCCGGACACGCTGCAGGGCATCGAAGCACTGCTGCGGTGCCCCTGTGAGCAGAAAGTCCTGCCACGCACCCCGGCAGTGCTGGTGTACGGCATCATGGGCAGAGACCTGAACCGTATCTATCGCGGCCAGCATATCTACGGCCCTATCCTCTGCTATGGCTGGAAGGGCAACGACATCCAGCCCATGAGCAAGGATGTGCAGGCCGAGATGCTGGACCGCCTCAAGGACACGGAGGTAAGGGTATGACTACCTATATCTGCAAATGCGGACGGCGAGTGAAGAAATCCACCGATACCAGTACCACTGGCAACCGTCTGTCTGGCTATGCACCCGGCCATGAGTGCTGGGGATGCCCCTACGCCATGCCATACGGAGACTTTCAATGGGATGAAAGTGCTAGAACTGTCAGCCGGGAGACTCGGGGCTACGAGTGCCGGATGAGCAAGACCCTCACTTATGCGTCAGAGTTCGCTGGCTCTATCAAGGATAAATGCACCTGTCGAGTGCACAGTTTGGACTTCGACTTTTTGTCTCAGGTCTCCGCATGGATCAAAGATACTTATCCAGACAGAGAGATTTTTGGCTCGTTTTCCAAAGATATTCGTGCATCGGACTATGGATCTGATGGCCGTTACTGCCTGACTATCACCTGCGCTCAGAATCTGAAAGGTGTTGCCGCAAAAAGAGAGCTGCTTGGTCAGTTTTTTACTCCGAATGGCAGCCGCAAGGACATGACACCGCAGCAGGAAATGGAAAAGATTCTTGCCGACATTAAAAAAGCAAAGGAGGTTTTCGCATGTGCACCTGCCCAGAATGCGGATACTGCTGTGACTACGGCAGAGAATGCTGTCCCGACTGCCACAGCGGCAACGCCGACCACCTCGGAGAGCGGGGCGGATGCAAGCGCATCGACCCCCGCGACATCCCTGCAGAACTGCGAATCGGTCCCTGCCGCATCGGCGGGCGGTTCTTCTGCACCACTTCTCTCAATGACTGGTGGTGCCCCGCAGGAGAAGCCCCTGACTTTCATTCGGAAGGACAAGTGCCCGGAGTTTGATTATTCCGGCCTGCCTGAACAGACCGTGGCGACCCTGCATCTTGCAGAAAACGGATATCTTCACGGCAAGAAACTGGCCGAAAAGGGTCTTGTTTACATGGGTGACAACATTGCACTGGCACACGATGAGCTGTGCGGAGTTGTCGCACAATGCGACAACTCGAAGCACGGCAACCGTGGAGAGGACAGTTTCCGTGCATGGTGCCTGCACATTGGCATCACCAAAGACAGCGCCTACCGGCTGCTGCAAGTCTCCGCACTGCTGGCTGACAGCAGCCCCCGGCAGCAGGCCATTCTGGAAAGCTTGCCGCCCACCCTGCTGTACGCCGTGGCAAAACCCAGCGCCCCGCCGGAGCTGGTGGAGAAGGTCAAGAACGGTGAGGTCACCACGAACAAAGCCTATCAGGATCTGCTCAAGGAAAACCAGCAGCTCCGCACCGACCGGGTGGAGGCCATGAACCAGGCAGACCGGGAACGAGCCCGTGCCGACCGGGCCGAAACCGAACGGGACAAGGCCCGTGCTGACCAGCTGAGCACCGCCAAGGATTGCAACCGGCTGGGTCTGAAGGTCTCACAGGAAAAAGACCGTGCCGACAAGGCCGAAGCCCGGGCCAAGAACGCAGAGAACCAGCTTTCCGGCTCCCGGCAGGTGGCCGAAGCGGCAAAGCTCCGGGCGGATAAGCTGCAGGAAGAAAATGCGGCCCTGAAAAAGCAGCCCATCGCTGCCGTGGTGGATGAGGAAGAGGTAGACCGGCGGGCAGGCGAAAAAGCTTACGAGATTGCGGCCGGAATGACTGCGGACTATAAGGCACAGCAGGAACAGGATGCCCGCGATGCCTACGACAGCATCATTCTGGCCGGGCGCTCCATCACAAGCATCGTCCAGTCCGCTAAAATGCAGTTCCGCAAATTGCCGGATGACCAGAGGGAGACCGCAATCAACCAGTTCGTGCACACACTCGCATCCGCTCAAGGGGAGGTATCCGCATGTCTGTAAAGATCATGGCCTTAGAGGCCGAAAACGTCAAACGCATCAAGGCCGTTGCACTCACGCCGTCGCCCACCGGGCTCACCCTCGTGGGCGGCAACAACAATCAGGGCAAGACCAGTGTACTGGATGCTCTGGCATGGGCACTGGGCGGCGACCGTTTCCGCCCGGACGCTGCCCAGCGGGACGGCGCAGTGGCTCCGGCGCATCTGAAGGTCAAGCTTTCCAACGGTGTGGTGGTGGAACGCAAGGGCAAGAATGCCAGTCTGACCGTCACTGACCCCACCGGGCGGCGCAGCGGGCAGCAGCTGCTGAACGCCTTTGTGGAGCCGCTGGCACTGGACTTGCCCCGCTTCATGGAAGCATCCGACAAGGAGAAAGCAGACATCCTGCTCCGGATCATCGGCATCGGCACCGAGCTGCACACCCGTGACATGGAGATCAAGGCCCTGTACGACAAGCGCACCTTCACCGGCCAGCTGGCCCAGCAGAAAAAGCACTTTGCCGAGGAGCTGATCTCCTACCCGGATGCGCCGGATGAGCCGGTCAGCGCGTCCGACCTCATCCGCCAGCAGCAGGAAATTCTGGCCCGCAACGGCGAGAACCAGCGCAAGCGCCAGCAGTTCCATGAGCTGGCCCGCCAGCGGGATGCGGCGCTGGAAGAAATGCACCGTCTGGATGAGCGCATCGCCGAATTGACTGCACAGAGGGAAGAAGTGAGCAAGAAGCACACGCTGCTGTTCACGCAGGCCATGGATGCCAGCAAAACGGCGGAACAGCTTCAGGACGAATCCACTGCCGAACTGGAAGCATCCATCCGGGATATTGAGGAGATCAACCGCAAAGTCCGCGCCAACCTCGAAAAATCCCGCGCCGAGGACGAGGCTGCCCAGTATGACAGTGAATATAAGCGCCTGACTGAAGCCATCACGCAGAAGCGTGCCGACCGTATGGCCCTGCTGAACGGTGCCGACCTGCCCCTGCCGGGCCTTGGCGTAGAGGACGGTGCCCTTACTTATAAAGGCAAGCACTGGCGGGATATGTCCGGCAGCGACCAGCTGCGGGTGGCCGCTGCCATCGTCCGCCGCCTGAACCCGGACTGCGGTTTCGTGCTGCTGGACAAGCTGGAACAGATGGACATGACCACCCTGCAGGAGTTTTCCGCATGGCTGGAAGCAGAACACCTGCAGGCCATTGCCACCCGCGTTTCCACCGGCAGTGAATGCCAGATCATCATTGAGGACGGCATGGTGAAGGATGCCGAACCCACCCTGCCGCCCGTCACCGAAAAGCCCCAGCAGAAAAGCTGGACGAAAGGAGCGTTCTAAATGAGCAAATATGCAGTTACCACCGGCATCCAGACCGCGCCGGTCAAAACCGTGCTGTACGGCCCGGAGGGCATCGGCAAATCCACCTTTGCATCCCATTTTCCGGATCCTGTTTTCATCGACACCGAGGGCGGCACCAAGCGGCTGAACGTCAAGCGCCTGCCCCAACCCACCAGCTGGGCCATGCTGCTGGATGAGGTGGCCGAGGTACGCAAGGGCAGTGTCCCCTGCGGCACGCTGGTCATTGATACCGCCGACTGGGCTGAACGCCTGTGCATTCAGGCCGTGTGTGCCAAAGCCAAGGTGAACGGCATCGAAGATTTCGGCTACGGCAAGGGCTACACCTATATTAAGGAAGAGTTCGGCAAGCTGCTGGACGCGCTGGAAGAGGTGCTGCAGGCCGGGCACAACGTGGTGGTGCTGGCCCATGCCGCTATTACCAAATTTGAGCAGCCGGATGCCGTGGGCAACTACGACCGCTGGAGCATGAAAACTTCCAAACAGGTGGCCCCGCTGCTGCGCGAGTGGTGCGATATGCTGCTGTTTGCCAACTACAAGACCGTTGTGGAAAAGGTGGGCGACGGCAAGAACGCCAAGAGCAAGGCCAGCGGCGGCAGGCGTGTACTGTACACCGCGCATCACCCCTGCTGGGATGCCAAAAACCGCTTTGACTTGCCGGAGGAAGTACCCTTTGACTATGCCAGCATTGCCGCCTGCATCCCCGGCGCTATGTCTGCACAGGCACCGAAACCGGAACCGCAGCCGCGTTCCCAGCCGGAAGCCGACATCCTGCCCAGCCCGCAGCAGGAAGCAAAGCCGGTGGCTCAGCCGCAGCCCGCACCGCTGCAGGAAAGCTCCGAGAAAAATGTTCTGCTCAGTCTGGGCGTGCCGGAAAAGCTGGCCGCTCTGATGAGCGCCAACAAGGTCAGCTGTGAAGAACTGCAGGGCGTTGTGGGCAAACGGGGCTATTTCCCGGAGGATATGCCCATCAAGGACTACCCCGCTGACTTTGTGGAGGGCTGTCTGATCGCCGCATGGCCGCAGGTGTTCCAGATGGTGCTGGATAACCGTGATATCCCGTTTTAACAGGCTCCCTCACGGAGGGAGCTGGCACGTGTAAGCGTGACTGAAGGAGTTTTATAATAAAGGAGTAATTACTTATGAACGAAATGAACACCACCGACCGCGCCCTGAGCTGGGACGACGAATTTACCAACGAGCAGCAGGAGTTCGTGCTCCTGCCCGAGGGCGAGTATGCCTTTGAGGTCACCGGCATGGAGCGTGCCCGCTTTGAGGGCAGCGCCAAGCTGCCGCCCTGCTCCATGGCAAAGCTGACCCTGAAGATCTTCGGCGGGGCCAAGGGCGACACCACCGTCACCCACCGCCTGTACCTGCACACTAAAACGCAGGGCCTGCTGGGCGCTTTCTTCGAGAGCATCGGTCAGTGCAAGCGCGGCGAGACCTTCCGCCCCCGCTGGAACGAAGTGGTGGGTGCCCGGGGCTGGTGCCGTCTGGGCATCCGGGAGTACACCAAGCAGAGCGGCCCTCATGCAGGCGAGACCGGCCAGAGCAACGACGTGCAGCGCTTCCTGCCGCCGCCGGAACCCAAGGCCGCACCCACTCAGGGCTGGACGCAGGGGGCGTTCTAAATGGCCGAGACACAAACCCTGCGCCCCTACCAGCAGCAGGCCCGTGAACGCATCCACGCCGAGTGGGAGAACGGCCACACCCGCACCCTGTTGGTGTTGCCTACCGGCACCGGCAAGACCATCGTGTTTGCATCGGTAGCTGCCGATCAGGTGCGGGCGGGCCACCGGGTGCTCATTCTGGCGCATCGCGGTGAGCTGCTGGAACAGGCAGCGGACAAGCTGCAGCGCTCCACCGGCCTTGTCAGCGCGGTGGAAAAGGCAGATGCCACCTGTCTGAATACATGGTTCCGTGTGGTGGTGGGCAGCGTGCAGACCCTGCAGCGCACCGCCCGGCTGGAACGCTTTCCGCATGATTACTTTGGCACTATCATCATCGACGAGGCCCACCACGCCATTACCGACGGATACCGCCGCATCCTCGACTACTTCGACCACGCCAAGGTGCTGGGCGTGACCGCCACGCCGGATCGCGGCGACATGCGCAATCTGGGCGAGGTGTTCGACAGCCTTGCCTTTGAGTATAAGCTGACCGATGCCATCAAAGAGGGCTATCTGTGCCGCATCATGGCCCAGACCATTCCCCTGAAGCTGGACATTTCTTCTGTCACCATGAGCGGCGGGGACTACGCCGTGGGAGACCTCGGCACTGCGCTTGACCCCTATCTGGAACAGATCGCCGCCGAGATGGCCCAGCGCTGCAAGGGCCGCAAAACGGTGGTGTTCCTGCCCCTCATCAAAACCAGCCAGAAGTTCCGGGATCTGCTGAACGCCAAGGGCTTTTGCGCCGCCGAGGTCAACGGCCAGAGCGCCGACCGCCGCGAGGTTTTGGCCGACTTTGATGCCGGGAAGTACAACGTGCTGTGCAACTCCATGCTGCTCACCGAGGGCTGGGACTGCCCGTCCGTGGACTGCGTGGTGGTGCTGCGGCCCACCAAGGTGCGCAGCCTGTACAGCCAGATGGTGGGACGCGGCACCCGGCTCTCCCCGGGCAAGACCGACCTGCTGCTCCTCGACTTTTTGTGGATGACCGACAAGCACGAGCTCTGCCGCCCGGCGGATCTGGTCTGCGAGGACCGCGCCGTGGCCCGCCAGATGACCGAAAATCTGGCCGAGAGCGGCTGCCCGCAGGACATCGAGGAAGCAGCCGTGCAGGCCAGCGAGGACGTGGTGGCCCAGCGGGAGGAAGCCCTTGCAAAACAGCTGGAAGAACAGCGCCGCAAAAAAGCCCGTCTCGTGGACCCGCTGCAGTACGAAATGAGTATTCAGGCTGAAGATCTTGCCGGATATGTGCCGGCCTTTGGCTGGGAAGCAGGCCCGCCCAGCGCTGAACAGACTGCTGCTCTTGAGAAAATGGGCATCCTGCCGGACGCGGTGGAATCCGCAGGCAAGGCTTCCCTGCTGCTGGACCGGTTGAACAAGCGCCGCGCTGAAGGGCTGACAACGCCCAAGCAGATCCGCGTGCTGGAACGTTACGGTTTCCAGAGCGTGGGCACGTGGAGCTTCGATGCAGCCAAACACATGATCGACCGCATTGCGGTGCAGGGCTGGCGCGGCGTGCCCAAGGGCGTGAACCCAAAGACTTACACTCCTGCACAGGAGCCGCCCACATCAGACATTGACTTCGGATGGTAACGCGAATGGAACATGAAAATGAACTCAAGGAAGCATTGGACTTCGTATCCCCGTCCGCCCTGACCTATGACGAATGGCTCATGGTGGGCATGGCCCTGAAGGATTCCGGCCTGCCCGTTACCCTCTGGGAACAGTGGAGCACCCGCGATGCGGGCCGCTATCACAAGGGCGAGTGCGTCAAGAAATGGGAAAGCTTTCACGGCGGCGGGGCCAGCCCCGTCACCGCAAGCAGCATCTTCCAGCTGGCCTACTCCCACGGATGGAGCGGCCCCGCAGGCCACGCTCTGGACTGGAACGATGATATTTCTGCCGGCACCGGCGCACAAACCGAGGGCCGTCTGGTAGACCCACGCTGGGTGGAAGCCCACGAGCTGGCCCTGCCCGAAGAGTGGCACCCCGCCGACCAGCTCAAGCGCTACCTGCAAGCCCTGTTTGAGCCGGACGAATATGTGGCCTATGTGACCGAAAGCTTTATGGCCGCCGACCGCCGCCGCCCTGCAAAAGGCAGCTGGACCCGCACCGCAGGGCAGCTCATCACCGAGCTGGATGCCTGCGGCGGTGACCTCGGCAAGGTGGTGGGCGACTGTGATCCTGAAGTAGGTGCATGGATCTGCTTCAACCCTGTGGACGGCACCGGACGCAAGGATGCCAATATTACTGCCTACCGCTATGCCCTCGTGGAGTGCGACAACATGGAGCTGGGCAAGCAGCAGGCCATCATCAAGCAGCTGGAACTGCCCTGTGCCGCGCTGGTCTACTCCGGCGGCAAGAGCGTCCACGCCATCGTCAAGGTGGATGCCCCGGACTATGCCGAGTACCGCAGGCGTGTGGATTATCTCTATTCCGCCTGCCAGAAAAACGGCCTGACCATCGACCAGCAGAACCGCAACCCTTCCCGCCTTTCCCGGATGCCCGGCATCCTGCGCGGTGACAAACGGCAGGTGCTGCTGGAAACGAACATCGGAAAATCCTGCTGGGATGAGTGGCGCGACTGGCTGGAAGCGGAGACCGACGAGCTACCCGAGACCGAGAGTCTGGCCGACGACTGGGAGAGCCTGCCCCCGCTGGCCGATGCCCTCATCACCGGGGTGCTGCGCAAGGGCCACAAGATGCTGCTGGCAGGCCCCAGCAAGGCGGGCAAGAGCTTTGCCCTCATCGAGCTGTGCATCGCTATCGCCGAAGGCAGGCCGTGGCTGGGCCGTTTCTCCTGCGCACAGGGCAAGGTACTGTACATCAATCTGGAGCTGGACCGGGCCTCCTGCCTGCACCGCTTCAAGGACGTGTACACCGCCCTCGGCCTGCCCCCGCAGAACCTGCGAAACATCGACATCTGGAACCTGCGCGGCGCGTCCGTGCCCATGGACAAGCTGGCCCCAAAGCTCATCCGCCGGGCCCAGAAAAAAGGCTACACCGCCGTGATCCTCGACCCCATTTATAAGGTCATCACCGGTGACGAGAACAGTGCCGACCAGATGGCAAAGTTCTGCAACCAGTTCGACCTTGTGTGCCGCGCGCTGGACTGCGCCGTGATCTACTGCCACCACCACTCAAAAGGTGCCCAGGGCGGCAAGCGCAGCATGGACCGCGCATCCGGCTCCGGCGTGTTCGCTCGCGACCCGGATGCCATGCTGGACATGACCGAGCTGGTGCCCACCGATGCCATCCGGGAACAGCTGCATAACAAAGCCGCCTGCCGCGTGATCAAGGCCATGTTGGACAAACGCGGTCATGCGGATGCCTACGGCTTGGATGATACCCTCAGCCGCCACCGGATGCTGACCATCGCAAAGGAAAAACTGGGCCTTGCAGATCTGCGGGCCATCGATGCTGAGGTCGCGGCCGCTGAGAAAAAGGCCGACGGCATGACCGCATGGCGCATCGAAGGCACCCTGCGCGAGTTTGCCCGCTTCGACCCGGTGAACCTGTGGTTCGACTACCCCGTGCACAAGCCGGACACCGGCCTGCTGGAGGACCTGCAGCCGGACAGCGATTTCAAAACGCTGGGCAGCCGCGGTGCCGCCAAGCGCTGGGGCGATAAAGGCAAGGTGACCAAGGACAAAAAGGCCGAACTGGACACCGCCTTTGAAGCCTGCATGATGGATGGCGAAGTTACCGTCTATGCGCTGGCTGAATACATGGATCTGAAGCCCCGCACCATCAAGACGCGGCTGAAAGACGACGGACGTTTCTGGATCGACGGCGAAAAAGTCGGTCGCAAGGAACCCGGCAGCGCAGGCTAAACAAGCTGTAATAAGTTCAATTACAAGCTGTTGTAAAAATGCAGAAATAGCCGCTATTTTGCACGACACGAAAAACTGCAATTTTGCAGTTATAGCCGCTATGACTGCAGATTTTGCAGTGCAAAATAGCCTATATATAATAGCTAAAACTGCAACTGCAATTGTGATGGGGTCTCCCGAAGGATGGGGCGACCCCAGCCCCCATCCATTCGTGCTGATTACGTTCCCAAAAAGTTTCTGGATCT
>ENA-OPWD01001342-OPWD01001342.1-human-gut-metagenome-genome-assembly--contig:-NODE-1342-length-17337-cov-3.204490_pt1 | contig 17337 bp, 12 predicted proteins | sample MGYA00241502_ERZ501996 | MGnify/ENA primary metagenome ERZ501996 (study PRJEB25962, sample SAMEA2042011) | human gut metagenome | biome: human gut; feature: human-associated habitat; material: faeces... | reverse complement strand
CGGATGAGGAACAGCACCAGGGCCGGAGCCATCAGGTTCAGCGCCGTACCGCCGATGGTCTGGTCCGCCCGCAGATTTACGGAGGCAAAGCTCAGCAGCAGGGAGAAAATGGCGCCGAATATGGCCGCCACCAGCATAGCCAGCAGCTCAAAGCCCTGCAAAGCCATCCAGTCGCCGGCAGCCTTGGCCGCGTCGTAGACGTGGTTGGTCTGCATGATGTTCACGAACAGCACGCCGATAAACGCACCCAGGATCATAATACCTTCCAACGCCAGGTTGATGATACCGCTGCGCTCAGCGAACACGCCGGCCAGCGCCACGATCATCAGGGGAACGGCGTAGATCATGGTCTGTTGGATCAGAAATGTCATGCCTGCTCCCCTCCTTCCTCCGGCTGCTCAGGTACCTGCGGTGCTTCCTCCATCGGTATGTCCGGTATGTCCTCCGGCGGCACATCCAGTGGCTGTGTCTCCGCCTCTGCCGGTATATCCGCCGTGGTGGTCTTGCTGGCCTCCACGACGAGCTTCTTTTTCCGTCCAGTCAGCATCATCTGGATGAGCAGAGAGAAGGCGGACAGATACACGATGACGGAGATGATCACGTCGGTGATGTACTCGTTGTAGGCAGTCAGGTTGGTCAGCTGCAGACCGACGATATCCAGCATGGCCATGAAGATGCCGGTGAAAATGACCGCGATGGGGTTGTTCACCGCCAGCAGGGCCACGGGGATTCCGTTAAAGCCCACGCCGGGCAGGGCCTGATAGGTGTTCCAGTAGAACTCGGTGTTGCCGCTGAGCCAGTACAGCGCGGCGCCGGCGCCGGCCAGCGCGGCTTCGTCTTCCGCGCTCATCACGTACCGCGACGCGAATTCGCCAGGCGAGCCCACTTCGGTGGCGGCGGCGATCTTGCCGCGTTCACGGGCGAGCCGCCCGACCACCGTCAGCATGGTGATCAGATCGTCGTGCCGTTCACGCGGCCGCTCTGCCTCGACGTCGGCGGGCGCGATGTCCCAGTAGTCGTCGAATCCGAGTACGTCCACATAGTCATCGCCCGGGTAGGCGTAGAGATACCCGGCCTCGCATGTGCTTTCCGAGCTCATGTCGATACGGCTACGGTCGGGCGAGTAGGCGTAGAGCACGTTGTGTAGGCCGCACGAGTCGCGCAGGTAGTCCACGGTCATGCGCCACAGGGCGACGAATTGTTCCGGCGTGGTGTCGGTGGGTTGCGCGGGTGACCCGGTGCACCACCAGAACCAGTCGCCGGTGTGCTCGTGGAACGGGCGGAATACGATCGGCACGGATTCGCCGCTGACGCCGTCCACCACCGAGTCCAGGAACGAGGCCACGCGGTCCAGCCATTCGAGGAACTGCCCGTGCCGTGCGCCGCCGGGCAGCACAGCCGCCACGGAACCGGGCGCCATATTGTGCCCGTACCCGCCGAAGGTGATCGGATTGGCGGAATGCCAGCTCATGGTCGTCACCGCGCCCATGGTGTAGGCGCGCAGCAGTTCGTCGCGGACGTCGCCCATGGAGAAGCCGTCGATATTGGTGGTTTCGTCGCGTTCCACGCCGCTCAGGTCGCTGCCCCACAGCGCGGGGTAGGTGCCGGTGACCGCGTGTACGTCGGAATCGGTGTTCGGACCGATCACGTTGCTGGTTTCGTTCTGGTGGCCGAACATGGCGAATTTGCCGCTTGCCTGGTGCAAGGATCGGAACAACGTACGGGTCAGCGTGTTCAGGTGCGGGTCGACCGGCTGCGGATCGACGGACCGCAAGTTTTCCCCGCCCATCGTTTCCCCGCTCATCACAGCGCCTCGAATTCAAGGATCACGGTCTGCATAGGACGCAGCGGCGTGACCTTCAGCGTCATCGCATCCAGCTGGGCCAGACTGGTCTCATCGCCGGAAATGCCGAAATCACGGCCCCAATATTCGACTTGCGGCATCTCGTTTTCCGGCGTCTTCAGCACGACGCAGACGCCATCGCGGCGCAGCACGACATGTGGTCCCTGATCAAACATCATTGTCTCCTTGGGCTGTTTCAAGCGGTTACCACGGCAAAGGACTCGACCTCGCCATGAGCGCAATTGACTTTTACGGAAAACCAGTATATATTAAGCGCTTAAGTGGAGCAAATGGCGGCAAGCCATCACAGGCACCGCAGCAACGAGGCATCGCAGCGACGCAGGGAGGCGGAAGCAGGCATGGAATCGTCCACACCATACAAAGGCGGCGAAATCGACAGCCGGCAGGCCGAAGCCATCGACACACTCTCCTCGGCCAACGAATACCAAGGCCAATCACGCATCCAAACACTGCGGAAACTGCCATGGAACCGCAAATGGAAGTACTTCCGCGACCAGTTGCTGGCACGCACCGTGGTTATCGCGGCCATCGTCTGCGTGGTCGTATACATCGCCGTGCAGATCCTCGCACCCGCACCAGGGCCGAAACTGTACGTGGCGGTGTTCGACGATGCCGTCGGCCAGCAGGGGGCAGCAAGCCTGCAGTCGCAGGTCGCGAAACGGCTGGACCTGCCGGAAGGCCGCAAGGGCGGAGTGCTCGTCGACACCTATTTTTCCAACGACGAGAACGACATCAGCAAGCTGCAGACCATGATCGCCAATCATGAGATAGACGCGATCGTGGCCACGCCGAAGACCTTCAAGCAGCTGTCCGGCTACGGCTATCTGACCAATCTCGATTCGTCGCTGACCAAGCGGCAGCGCACGTTGCTTTCCGGCGATTTCGTCACGATGAAGGGCTTCAAGGATTCCGACGATCCCGATTTCGAAGGCGGCGGCAAAGGCAAGGCCGAGCCGTTCGGTCTTTCGATGACCGACTTCCGGCAGTGGAACCGGCTGAAATCAGCCAAGTCCAACGCACTCATCGGCATCGTGCGGGAATCGCCGAATCCCACAACCGCGCAACGGCTCATCGACTATCTCAGCGCATAGCGGTTCCGGCAACCGCCTGCACAGCACCACAAAAACCACCCACGGAGGAGACCATGGCCAGCATTTTCAGTCAGGACAATCCATTCAACGACTTCATGAGCACCGTCGGCGATATGGCGATGATCAGCATCGCCTGGACCATCTGCTCCATTCCCGTTGTGACGGTCGGCGCTTCGACCGCGGCGGCCTGCGAAGTGGCGCGCGAACTGCAAAGCGGCTCCTGCAAGGGCATCTTCCGCAGCTTCTGGGCGGCTTTCAAGCGCCGCTTCCCGACCACGCTTGCCCTGACGGCGGTAATCGCCGCGTTCTGCGGATTGGCGCTGTTCGACCTGTGGTACCTGTCGAGACAATCCACCGACACCGTAGCCGTCCTTTATGGCGTAACCATCGTGGTCATCGCGGTCGTCGGCTCGGCGCTGGCTTTCGTGCTGCCTTTGACCGGCCGCAGCAAGCTGAGCGTCGGCGAGCAGCTCACGCAATCCGCCCGGCTCGCCCTGGGCAAGCCACATATCGCCTTCGCCGCGTTTCTGCTGAACATCTGGCCGATCATCGTGGTGCTGATCGCGCCGGAGCAGACGCTGATGCTGGTGCCGCTGCTGTGGATATTCGTCGGCGCCGGAGCCAGCTTCTGGGTGCAGATGAATCTGATCCGCAAGACCTTCTCGCTCGACTAGATTCCGTCCGAATCCCGCGAATCCGCCCAAAATCCTTCACGCAACGCGAAAACACACGAAAACGCCGCACGGCCATATGGCCATGCGGCGTTTTCGCTTCATGGTTCCACGCCATCGCGCGATCAACGCGCAATCACCACGCGTTCATCGCCCAGCGGGAGCGGGACCAGTGGATTCGCGCACACGCCGCTCGTACGGCTCCTCCATGATATGGCCGACCTTCTCACCGTCGATGAGCCTGAGCATCAGCCGTGCGGCCGTCTTGCCGGTGTCCACCACGTTGCGGCCCATGGCCGTCAGATTCGGATAGGCCGCGGTGCACATGAAGGAATCGTCCCAAGACATGAGCGACAATTCGTCAGGCACGGCGATGCCTTTCACGTTGGCCACGCCAAGACCGGCCAACGCCATCACGTCATTGTCGTAGATGATGGCGGTCGGACGCTCTCCGAAACCCAGCAGGCGATTGGTGGCCTCACGTCCGGATTCAGGCGTGTAGTCGGTATGCAGGCAGCGGTACCGTATGCCCAATTCGGCGGCCACGTCGGAGAACGCGGCGTCACGGATATACGAGTGGGCCAACGCCTCAGGACCGCCCACACGCGCGATATGCCGATGGCCGAGGTCATACAGATACTGCACCGCCTGACGCACAGCGTCGGCGTCGGCGCTGGACAGGCTCGGCAGGTTGCCGGCCACGGAAGCGTCGGAAATCGCAAGGACCGGCACATCCGGGTTCTTCTCAAGCAGGGAGACGCACGGGTCGCCAAGCTCCACGTTGACCAGCAGCAGTCCATCGACGTTGCCGGTGGCGATCCAATCCTTGATGATCGCCAGTTTGGCGTCCTCGCCGACGGCCATACGGACCAGAATGGAATAATCATGCTTTTCCAGCTCGGCACCCAAGCCGGAGATCAGCTCCATCATGAAAGATTCGACGGACAGCAGCTCGGGATCGTAATCCAGCACCAAGCCGATGCGCTGCGTCTTCGCCTTGGCCAGCGCCTGGGCCGCGCCGTTCGGCTTCCAGCCCAATTCATGGGCCACCTGCAGCACCTTGGCACGGGTTCCCTCGGAGACTCCGGGTTTGCCGTTGAGGGCATACGAGACGGCGCTGCTGGAAACGCCTGACGCCTTGGCGACATCGAAAATCGTCACCTTGTTTTTTTGAACTGGCATACCCACATCTTCTCTTTGCTGAAATCGAACTTAAACGGTTCACCTACATCATACAGCAAAGGCGCCACCAACCCCCGCAGGAAGCCAGTGCTTACGGCACTTTGCTTCGTAGGGTCGGCGGCGCCTTCACTTAATTTTTCACTTAAGCGGAACTGTCATGCTGAAATGTTCAGCGGAATGCCCTCCTCATCCATCGTTCCGGAGGGCATTCCCCGGACAGCGGCCAAGACGTCACCACTCGCGTTTGAGATCGTTGGCACTGCGCAGCACGTTGGCCGCTGCGAACGCGGCCGGATCGGAGACCGCGTCGGTGGCGATGTGCAGCGTGACGCTCTCGCCGGCCAGCAGGGAGACCATGCCTTCGGTGACGGACGCCTTGGCATCGACCTTGTCGACCATGCAGAACAGGTCGCGCACGTAGCTTCTGGCGGTAACCGTAAGCTCCACGCCGCCTTCAACGGCCTTGGCGGAGGTTTCGAACGCGTCGGCGGGAGCGGCGAGCTTCTGGTCGATGATCTCGGCCGGGTTGAAGACCACGCGGGCGAAGGCGTTGTCGGACGGGGTGGCCACGACCAGCTCATTGCCGGCGTCCCCATAGGAGACGATGTCCTCGTTGAGCGGCAGTCCGATATGGGAAACCGCGCCTAGCTCGACGTCATCGAAGCTTTGGGAAGCGAGCACCTCGCCGGACAGGTTCACGCGCTCGACCTTCCAGGAGCCCTTCCACGCCTTGCGGGTGTCGTTGAGCACGATCAGCTCGAAGTGGTCGTTGGCGGTCTTCACGCCTTCCCAGCTGTGGGTCTCACGGTATTCCTCGGAGACGCGCGGCTGGATGGTGGCCAGGTGCGGCGCGAAGAAGTCGCGGGACGCATACCAGACCGGCTTGCGGTGTCCGTTGAAATCGACCGCGGCCCAGGAGACGACCGGCCAGTCGTCGTTCAGCTGCCAAATCAGCGCGCCGGCGTTCACCGGCTCGAGGGAGCGCATGTGCTCCACGCCGAAGCGCATGGCCTGCGCCTGCTGCAGCTGGCATGCCCAGTGCCAGTCCTCGATATCGGCCCAGTTGTCGGTGGGGATCAGCCAGCTGTGCTCGCCGTCGGACGGCTTGCCGTTGACCACGCCGCCGAAACTCACGTCGTCGAGGTGGCCGGGGGTGATGTGCGAGCGCATGCCGCGCGCCAGTTTGTAGTTGCCGCCAGAGGCCTTCTGATGCACCAGCATCTGCTTGCCGAACGGTTCCAGCTTGCCGTCGTGCACGGCACCGGTGAGGGTGCTCCATGCCGGCGGAGCCTGGTAGCCGAATTCGTCGGCGAAGCGCGGGGTGTACTGCGCGTACACGGTGTAGTCGGCGCGGTTCCAAGCATCCCAGATGTGCATGGTGCCGTCGGTGTCGAGGTTGGCGCCCGTGAACTTGGTGAAGCTCATCGGGGAGCTCGGCAGGTAGGCGGAGCGGCTCGGATCGAGTTCGGCCAACAGGGACGGGAACAGTTCGGAATAGTAGTAGTCGCCCCACGGCTTCTCGCCGTATCCGTATGCGTTCGGCTTGCGGTCGTCGTCGCGCAGGGCCTGCTTGTAACCGCCCCACTCGGAGTAGGCCACGTAGTTCTCGTTGGAGCCGTTCCACACGATGAGGCTGGCATGTTCGGACAGGCGGGTGATGTGCTCGCGGGCCTCGGCCTCGACTTCGGCCTTGGTTTCGGCGTCCTCCGGATAGGCGGCGCAGGCCAGCATGAAGTCCTGCCACACCATGATGCCGTACTCGTCGCACAGGTCGTAGAACTCGTCGGACTCGTAGATGCCGCCGCCCCAGGCGCGCACCATATTGGAGTTGGATTCCACAAGATCGCGGATGCCGCGCTCGTAGTCGCGCTGGGAGACACGGGAGATGAAGGCGTCGTCGGGAATCCAGTTGTAGCCGTGCGCGTGCACTGGCACGTCGTTGACGTAGATCTGGAACGGACGGCCGATGTTGTCGGCACGGGTGTCCACATGCACGGTACGGAAGCCGACATGGCCGTTCCAGAACGCTTCCTTGGCATCACCGGCGGTGACGTCGACATCGTACAACGGTTGGTCGCCGTAGCCGACGGGCCACCACAGCTTCGCTTCCGGCACGGCGATCGTCAGCACGGCCTCGTTGCGGCCTTCGGCCACGACGCCATCGACGGACAGATTCGTGCCGAAGCCGGAGATTTCGGCGTGCACCGGCACGGCCTGACGGACCGGATGGGAATCGTACGGGGACATGACGCGTCCTTTGCCGGCGCGTTCGATTTCGACGTGCACGTTGAGCAGTCCGGTGCCGTCGGCGGTGACGTCGACCAGCGGACGGACGGATGCGATGCGTACGCCGGACCAGGAGTCGATGCCGATCTCGCGCCAGATGCCGGCGTTGGCCACGTCGATGCCCCAATCCCAGCCGAAGGAATAGCTCGGCTTGCGGATCTGGTTGAAGGCGTGGTGTTCGGTGTGCGGATAGTAGCCACGGGCCTGTTCCATGTGGTCGGATTCACGCACGGGGGATGTGAAGGTGACGGTCAGTTCGTTGGCGCCGTCTCTGAGCAGACCGCGCACATCCCAACGGTAGGAACGGTGGAAGTTGCGGGTGGAGGCGACCGGGCGGCCGTTCAATGCGATGTCGGCGATGGTGTCGAGGCCGTAGGCCACCAGGTCGTGACGGTCGGAGCCGGCATCCTGCCAATCGAAACGGCAGGTGAATCGCCAATCGACATCGCCGATCCACTGCTGCTTGTTCTCGTTGTCGCCGTCGAACGGGTCGTCGATCAGACCGGCGTTGAGCAGGTCAAGCGTGGCCTCTCCCGGCACAGTGGCCGGAATGCCCGCGGCGAGCGTCGCGCGCAGTGCCTCGGGAGCGGCTTCCGGGTTGACGGCGGTCAACGTCCAGCCCTCGTTCAGAGGAGCAAACGTGCTGGGGATGTGAGACATGGTGAATCCTTCTAACAAATATTCTGGAAAGAAAAGGGCCGCACCGCGATATGAATCTTGGCGCGGCCCTTGGTTGTGGAAAAAGGAAGTTGGAGGTTACGTTTTTTATTCCTTCACGGAGCCGGCTGCGATGCCGCTGTAGATCTGCTTCTGGAAGATCAGGAACAGGATCAGCATCGGCAGCAGCGTGATGATCACGCCGGCGCAGATCAGGTTGTACTTGCTGCCCATCGGGCCGGTGAAGGAGTACAGCGCGATGGCGATGGTCTTCAGATTCGCGTCCTGCAGGTAAAGGTTGGCGGCGTAGTACTCGTTGTACACACCGACGCCCTTCAGGATGGCGCAGGTCACGATCGCCGGCTTCAGCAGCGGCAGCAGGATCTTGTAGTAGACGGTGAAGTAGGAGGCGCCGTCCATGATGGCGGCCTCATCCAGGGAGGTCGAGATGTTCTCGAAGAACTGGATGAACACGTAGATGGAGATCACGTCGGTGCCGCACATCATCACAATGTAGCCCCACATCGTGTTGACGGCGTGGAAGTTGACCATCATCTTGTACAGCGCGACTTGCATGGCGATGCCCGGAAGCAGTGCCGCAAGGGCGAACATGCCACGGATCAGGCCGTTGCCGGGGAACTGGAAGCGGCTCAGCACGTAGGCCAGCATGGTGCCGATGATCGTGGTGACCACCAGGACCACCACCACCACGATGATGGAGTTGCGGAAGGCGACCGCCATGTTCGACGCGACGAACGCCTGCACGTAGTTGTCGAAGTTGAACCAGTTCTTCGGCATGTCCATGACGGACGTGCTCTGGTATTCCTTGTCCGTCTTGGCTGCGGTCACGAAGCAGCTGACCAGCGGCAGCAGCATCATGAAAGCGACGAAGATCAGAGAGAAATACTTGAGGAATACGGCCACCCCGATCTTGAACTTGTACCAGAAGCCCGCGGTCTTGGCTGCGGAACGTTCCTTAGCGAGTGCGACTGCGTCAGTCATCATGCCACCGCCTTTTCCTTGTTGCTCGGTCCGTTCTTGAAGACCGAAGCGTTCTTCCTGGCCATGCGGGCGCGCTGGCGCTCGATCTTGGCCGCCTGCTTCCTTGCCTTCTCCACGCCGTCATCGGCATCCTTGAACACGTACTTGAAGAACAGGTTCTGCAACAGCGCGCAGATGAGGATGATGATCAGCAGGACGATTGCCATGGCGGATGCCAAGCCGACCTTCTGGCTGGTGTGGGCGAGACGGTCCATGCGCACGAAGTAGGTGGCGGTGCCGTTGGCGCCGGAGGTGATGACGTACGGGCCTTCGAAGGCGGACAGCGAGCCGGTGATCGAAAGGATGACGTTCAGCACCAGGATGGTCTTGATGCCCGGCAGGATGATGTGCTTGAACTGCTGCCACTTGTTGGCGCCGTCGATTTCGGCCGCCTCGTACAGCGTCGAATCGATCGACATCATGGCGCCGATGAACAGGATCACGTTCTGGCCGAGATAACGCCAGACAGAGGCGCCCACCAGAGACCAGTTGTTAACGCTTTGGTCTTTCAGCCAGTATGGCAGGTTGTCGAGTTGGAATCCGCACCATTGGAGCACGGTGTCGAACACGTATCCGCGGGTGTAGAAGAACTTGAAGATGAAGCCGACCGCGATGCCGTTGATCAGATACGGGAAGAAGTAGATGGCCTTGAACGCGCTGCCGCCACGGACCTTGAACGCCAGCATGGTGGACAGATACAGCGCCAGCGCCACCTGGATCAGCGCGCCGACCATGTAGTAGAGGCTCAGCTTCAGGGAGGAAAGCGTGTCGGGACGGGTGAAGACGTCGATGTAGTTCTGGAGGCCGACGAATTGGCGCGGGCCGATGTACTTCATCTTGTAGAACGAGTAGCCGATCATGGATCCGAATGGCCAGTAAGTGAAGATTACGAGCAGTGCGACCGGAATCGCGGAAAAGGCGACGATGACGCCCGCCTTACGCCAATCTCGGGGCTGCTTGTTGAATGGAATCTCGGCCTTCTCGGTCGGTTCCACTGCTGCTGCAGTCATGATATCCCCCTCTTTGGGTTGCTTCTCTGCCTAACGAAAAATTGCGATGGAAGAGGACTTCGGCTTGGTTCCGCCGAGAACGAGCCGAAGTCCTCAGTGATGGATGCGCGACTTCACGCCGTCACGCCTGGCGTTCCGGAATCACTTGGTGTCGACGCCTTCGGAATCAAGGGCGTCGTTCCACTTCTGGTTCCACTCCTTGACGAGGTCGTTGTAGGACTCGTCTTTATTGGCCGCGTGCTCGACGATGCTCTGGACACGGGAGTCGCCGCCGGTGTTGATGTTGAGTTCGGAATCGGAGTTGAGGTCGTTGAACAGATCCTCCTCGCCGTCAGGAGCCGGTTCGTCGGCGATGAGCTTGACGTTCTTGAAGTCGGAGTAGAGGTCCGGCAGCTTGTCGTCGTCGGCCGCGATCGAGACGCCGCCTTCGTTGTAGGCGTAGTTGGACTTCTCGGTCAGCCACTTGACGAAGATCATGGCCGCTTCCTGGTTGGTGGTGGAGGAGTTCTTGTTGATGCCGTACGCGTAGTCAGAAGCGGAGGTGGCGTACTGCTTGCCCTTGACGGAGATCGGGAACGGCATGTAGCCGACGTCCTTGGCGTTGTCGCCTGCGGACTGGATCTGGGAGACCGCCCAGGAGCCGAGCACCATGGTGGCGATGTCGCCGCTGTTCAGCTTGTTCTTGGAAGTTTCCCAATCGGTGGTGGAGTAATCGTCCTCGGTCAGGCCATCGGCCACGGCGTCATACAGGATCTTGTAGACGTTGTAGGCGTGGGTGCCGTCACCCGGATCCTTGAACGGGTTCTTGGTGTGGGTGAAGACGTTGTTCATGTAGTTGGGATCGCCGGTGGCCGTGCCGCCGATGTACGCGTCCCAGGCGCCCATGGTCCAACCAGCCGCGTAGTTGGTGTACAGCGGAGTGGCCTTGGTCTTCTCCTTGATGGCCTTCAGGTCGGAGATGAATTCCTTCGGGGTGGTCGGCAGCTTGTCGATGCCGGCCTCCTTGAAGATCCTCTTGTTGTAGACGATGCCGGAGGCGTTGCCGACCGAAGCCACGCCGTAGACCTTCTTCTGGTAGGACTGGTTGACAGCGTACTTGATCTCCTTGTTCATGTCTCCGAGGGAGCCGTAGGAGATGAAGTAGTTCTGCAGTTCGGCCCTGTCGACCGCCGGAATCATCATGATGTCGCCCCAGTCACCGCCCTGCAGACGGGTCATGGCGCTGTTGGCATAGTCGCTGTTGGCTTCGACGGTGACCTTGATGTTCGGATAGGTCTTGTTGAATTCGGCGATGTACTGCTTCCAGGTCGTTCCCGGATAGTCGTTCTTGAGCATATCGGTACGATGGCTGAACAGCTTCAGATTGGCCTTGATGTCCTTGCCGGTCTGACCAAGCTTGATGTCCTTGTACTGTATGTCGGTGACCTTGGAGGAGCCACTGCCGCTGCCACCGCAGGCCGCCATGCTCACCGCGCAGACAGCCGCGATGCCGGCTGCGACGATCTTCTTGAGATTCATCTTCCGATCCTTCCTTGCGAATCCTTGTCCATCACTTCCGGAGTCTCGGCACCGATGCTCCATTGGTGATGCCTTTTTCATCTCAGGCCTCTCTGCCTGCCTTTGATGAACTGGTAGTTATACCATAAATGAACCCCTTAAGTTTGTCAAGCGCTTAAGTTGCGCTCCGCGCCCTCGCCGCACAGCCGCAGTGCCGTCGCAACCCTATGGTCAACCCGCTTCAAATACAGAAAACACCAATCGTTTCAATACATCGAAGCGGTTTGATGTCCATCCCCCACAACCCGCGACCGTTCACGTTAAGAGGGTTAATGTAAATTTTTTTACCGGAGTGTCATTAAGCGCTTAAGCATACGTATGCAAAATCCTGCAGCAGCGAAAAACGGCGGAATCGCAACGAAAACGGCGTGCCACGCCATGAATGGACGCGGCACGCCGTTCATGGAACAACGCGCGACGGCGATCGCCGGACGCTCAGCCCTTGCGGGAAGCCAGGAAATCGCGGTACCACATGAAGCTGTCCTTCGGGATGCGCTCCTGCGTGGCGTAGTCGACGTATGTGATGCCGAATCGCTTGGCATAGCCGAAATACCATTCGAAATTGTCAAGCAGCGACCACACGAAATAGCCGGTCAGCGGCACGCCTTCGTCGATGGCGCGCTTCGCCGCGGCGAAATGACGCTTGAGATAGTCGATGCGGTCCGGATCATGCACCGATTTCGTGCCGTCCTCGTTCACCGTCAGCTGGTCCTTGCAGGCCATGCCGTTCTCGGTGACCACCAGATCGACCTCCGGATAGTTGTCGTGCACGCGCACCAGCAGGTCATGCAGGCCGTCCGGATCGATGTTCCAGCCCATGTCGGTGTGCGGGCCCTCGGTGGGCAGCCAGTCCACGTCGGACGCTCCAGGGGCGGTGGACGCCTCGGTGCTTTGCGGGAACTGCGGACGGTCGGACATGGCCACCCGGTTGGTGGAATAGTAGTTGATGCCCAACACGTCGATCGGCTGGTGGATGAGCTCGAGGTCTCCGGACTGGATGAAGTCCCAGTCGCAGATGCCCTTGGTGATGGAGAACAGTTCGTCCGGGTAACGGCCGCGCAGCATCGGGTCGAGGAAAGCGCGGTTGGAGATCAGGTCGAGGCGATGGCAGGCGTCGGCGTCGCCACGGTTGAACTGCAGATTCAACGTGACCGAACACTTGGCCTTGTCCCCCACTTCGGCGCGGACGGCCTGCGTCATCAGACCATGCGCCAGATTCAGGTGGTGGACCGCCGGGAAGGCGCCGGGACCGAGGCCCAGGCCCGGCGCGTGCTCCTTGGCTCCGTAGCTCAGGTAGGACGAACACCACGGCTCGTTCAGCGTGGTCCAGGTGTCGACGCGGTCGCCGAGGCGCTTGGCCACGATACCCGCGTAGTCGGCGAGCGCATAGGCGGTTCTGCGGTTCAGCCAGCCGCCCTCGTCGCCGAGGTATTGCGGCAAATCCCAGTGGTACAGCGTCACGACCGGCTTGATGCCGGCCTCCAGCAGGGCGTCCACGACGCCTTCGTAGAAGTCGAGGCCTTTTTCGTTGGGCACGCCATCAGGCGTCGATATGATGCGGGGCACGGCGATCGAGAAGCGGTAGGCGTCCACGCCGAGGTCCTTGAGCAGCGCGAGGTCCTCGCGCCAACGATGGTAGGAATCGGTGGCCACATCGCCGGTGTCGCCGGCGATGGTGGCTCCCGGCGTATGGCTGAAGGTGTCCCAGATGGAGGGGCAACGGCCATCCTCGGTCACCGCGCCTTCGATCTGATAGGCCGCTGTGGCCGTGCCGAATGTGAAATCTTGTGGAAAAGTTAGCGTCATTGCGTGTCCTTTACTGAAGCGGTTAAGATATTGATGAGGTTAACCGATGTCATAGATTGTTTGCAAACGACACGCCCCGTTCCGCGGAGCGGGAGACACCATCGATTCGTTCCAAGGAAGGGCCATGAACACCACCACCCAAGCATCGCGATTCATTCCAATCACCAATCCGGACCTTCGGTTCATGGGGCGCATCGACCGCACCCCCGCCGACCATCAGACCTGGGCGTTCCCCTACACGCAGGTATCGTTCCGTTGCACCGGCACCAGCATCGGCGTGCGCCTCGTCAACCATTGGGGGTACGGCGACGCGTATCTCGGCGCCATCATCGACGGCATGCAGGTCAAGGCGCGCGTGCCCATCGACGGCGCGCATGACGGCATCAGCATGGAAAACGGCTATCCAAGCCGCGTGGAACCGACCGGACAGCAGGACGACGGACCGCGCCATCCGGTCGACGTGGCAATCGCCGCCGATCTGCCGAACATCGAACATGAAGTGACGATCTTTAAACGGCAGGACGAGGGCAACAATCGTTTTGACGTGTATGGCATTCTGCTGGACGAGGGAGCGAAGCTCATGCCGACGGCGACGCCGCTGCCGGAGCGCCGCATCGAAGTGTACGGCGATTCCGTAACGTGCGGCGAGCGCTGCGAAGCGGCCTGCTACGTGGGACAGGCCGATCCGGAGGTGGATCTGAGCCCGTACAGCAACGCTTGGTATTCGTACGCCGCCATCACCGCACGCAATCTCGGCGCGCAGGCGCACTTGGTCTCGCAGGGCGGCACGACCCTGCTGGACGGCATCGGCTGGTTCCACGCGCCGGACTACATCGGCATGGAAAGCATCTGGGACAAATCCGTCTACAACACGCAGCTGGGCGGCACGTCCCCTTGGGATTTCGCGCAATACACGCCGCATGTCGTCGTGGTCGCGCTGGGTCAGAACGATGCGCATCCCCGCGATTTCATGGCGGACGACTATGACGGCGAGGAAGCCACGCATTGGCGGGCCCGGTACGTCGATTTCGTGCACGCGCTGCGCGGAAAATATCCGCATGCGCTGATCGTGCTCGCCACCACCGTGCTCATCCACGACCCGTCCTGGGATCGCGCGATCGACGAGGTGTGCCATACGGTCAACGACGAAGGCGACGACCGCGTACAGCACTTCCTGTACTCGCGCAACGCGGCGGCCACACCCGGCCATCCGCGCGTGGCGGAACAGCAGGCAATGGCCGACGAGCTGACCGCGTATCTGGAGTCCTTCGGCCCCGATCTGTGGAAGTGACCTCGAGGCGGCCCTCATAGCGGCCTCGAAACGACTCCAACAACCACAACAACCCCATAGCGAAACCGGCCGCCCCTCGAATCGAAGGGACGGCCGGTTTTCCATATCGTCACTCGGTTATCATCACCTGGTGGCGTCACGCCACGGCATCACTCACCGTCGTCATTCGACGCCGTGTAATCCGTCAGATCAAGCCGGAACGGCTGGGCGGGCAATCCATCGCTGTTGAACAGCGGAGCCGGCCCCCAGCTGCGCCATGCGTACCGCATCGACATCGGTTCCGGCACATCCGGACATGCCAGCGTGATCGTGCCGATGCTGCGGCTGTTGACGGGAATGCCGAATTCGGTGGCGTTGTAATCGACCACGTTCACCTTGGAATTGACGAGGTCGTCGATATCGCAATCCACGAAAATCGCCGCGGTGGCCGGATGGAACACGCCGTCCGCGCCCGCAAGCTCGAAACCGGAGCTCTCCGGCGAACGCACCAGCGAAGGCGGCTCCGCATCGGAGCCCTGATTCCTGCTGCCGGGCGTGGTGCCGTCGAAATGCAGGCCGTGCGCGTAACGGAAGAACAGCCGTACGCGGCCGTTCGGATCGCAACGGAAGCCCAACACCGTCGGCCCGTACACGGGAATGCGGGACATGCCGTAAACCTGCCTCAACGCGCAATCGGCGAGCCGTTCGCCCGGAGTGCGCTTGTCGACGGGATGGATGTTGTCGTACTCGCCACAATCGATGGTGCAGATGACGTACACGTTGTCGATGGACTGCGCCGCGTCCCATTGGGCCTCGCGCAGCACCGGCCACAGCATCGGATCGCCTTCGGTCTCGTCCACCTTCTTGTCGATCCATTGCGGAAGCTGCACGATGAGGAACGGCAGGTTCTCGCTCCAGATGGCGCGCCACTCGCCGATCAGCATGCCCAGCAGCTCACGGTAGGACCCACAATACGGTTCGTCCTCCTCGCCTTGGTACCACAGGAAACCAGCCAGCGAGTATGGCGCGATGCGTTCCAGCATGGCGCGGAACGGTCCGGTCGGACGGTACTGCGACGTCGGCGTGACCGGCGGCGGCCACGGGCATGCGCCGTACTGTTCGTTCAGCGTATCCCACGTCACGTCGGGATCGGCTTCCTTGGCGGCCGCGATATTCGCGTTCCAAGCATCGAATCTCGTCTGCCATTCGTCGGTTTCCAGCTTGAACTGCTCCTGCGTCTTGCCGGCGATCGCACGCTCGTACCGGGTGAGATAGCCACGTCCTGCCTCGCTGGAATTCAACGCGTCCTCGCTCATCCAGCACGTGATCGACGTGCCGCCGATATAGCAGTCCACGATGCCGATCGGCAGATCGGGGTCGAGTTCGGAGCGCAGCTTGTGCGCGAAATAATAGGCGACGGCGCTCATCACACCGCTGTTTTCCGGCGATGATTCCTGCCAGCTCGCCGCGTTCTCCGCATTGCGGTTGATGACGCCGGTTTTCGGCACGTTGTAGAAACGCAGCAGCGGATCGGCGCAATTCTCAAGGGCCGCTTCGGCGTTCTCGCTGTTGCGCAGCTCAAGTTCCATATTGCTTTGGCCGCCGGCAAGCCACACCTCGCCGATCAGCACGTCCTCGAATTCGAGGAAATCGTTGCCCGCGGTGACGCGGAGCGTGTACGGACCGCCCTCCGGCTGCGCGGGAAGCATCACGCGCCACGGCGAAAGACCGTCCTTGAGATCCTTCGAAGCGTACGCGTGGGCCTGCGCGACCATCGACCCGTCGAAATCGCGAATCTGCGCGACGACTTCCATACCTGCGCAATCGGCATCCAACGCACCGAACACGGCGTTGGGCTTGTTGCGCTGCAATACCATATGCGAGGCGAAAATCGCCGCCACATGCAACACACCGGCCGAGCTACGTTCCTCGACCTCATCGGCTTCCGCAGTCAGTTCAGATCCCGGCGCGGGACCAGTCGCAGCAACCATGGCATCTCTTCCTACTAGAAATATGACATGCCTATCCTATGCCATTCCCGGCCGAGGATACGCGAATCCATCATCCAGTGAGCAGTGGATTTTTTACGATTTCGCGGCTCACTTTGTGGACTGGATACGTACCAAAACGGCCGCTCCGGTAGGATGGACCCCAGTTTGCAGGACAAAATCCATGCACGAAACCACGAATTTCATCTGCGAATGGTAGAAACCCGAACGCTTTTCAAGCGTTCACCCCACTACACAAAAGGAGTGCCAAGTACAATGGCTGCACAAATCTGGTATGAGAACGACGGTGATCTCTCGGTCCTCGAAGGCAAGAAGGTTGCCATCATCGGTTACGGTTCCCAGGGCCATGCCCATGCGCTGAACCTGCGCGATTCCGGCGTCGACGTCGTCGTCGGCCTGCGCCCGACCTCCAAGTCTGTCGAGCACGCCAAGGAGCAGGGTCTGGAAGTCAAGTCCGTTCCGGAAGCCGCCGCCGAGGCCGACATCATCATGATTCTGGCTCCCGATCAGTACCAGCGCACCATCTGGGCCAACGACATCGAGCCCAACATCAAGCCGGGCACGGCCGTCGCCTTCGCCCACGGCTTCAACATCCGCTACCAGCAGATCCGTCCCCCCAAGGGCGTGGACGTGTTCATGGCTGCCCCCAAGGGCCCCGGTCATACCGTCCGCTCCACCTATGTCAACGGCAAGGGAGTGCCCTGCCTGGTGGCCGTGGAGCAGAACGCCACCGGCCGGGCCTATGAGATCGCGCTGGCCTACATCGCCGACGACACCGACGAGGAGTGGGACGGCCGCACCGAGCGCTACTCCGGCGTTACGAATGTCGGCGCGTATGCGTTCAAGGACTGCCGCTATCTCACGTGCATGTTCCTCAATGACGAAATCACCAC
>ENA-OPWD01001315-OPWD01001315.1-human-gut-metagenome-genome-assembly--contig:-NODE-1315-length-17525-cov-3.470177_pt1 | contig 17525 bp, 11 predicted proteins | sample MGYA00241502_ERZ501996 | MGnify/ENA primary metagenome ERZ501996 (study PRJEB25962, sample SAMEA2042011) | human gut metagenome | biome: human gut; feature: human-associated habitat; material: faeces... | reverse complement strand
CCTTGTGCTTTGAGCCTTTAACTCCGATAGAAGCCGCTTTGTCGACTATCCAACCGCTTGACTTGTGACCTGTGGCTAGGATAGTTTCGGTGTAGGAGTCACCGCATGAGCAGGTGTATTTTACTGTGCCTGCGGTGGTGCAGGTGGCATTGCTGAGAATAGTTTTTGTATAGCTGTGTTCATGATAATCGTCAAGTGCAAATGGTGAGAGTTTGTAAAGGGTCGGTGCTGAATTATTTGTGACATACCATTTTACCATGCCGTCACTGCATACAACAGGTTGACAATCTGAAAGTCCGAAGGAGTGAGAAATGGCTTTGGTAACAGTTTTGCCGTTTGAGTCAACTGTCATTGTCTTTGTGGCGGTCTTGCCTGTGGAACTGTTGTATTCTTCCCACATAACAAGGAACAGATTGTCATTTATCTTTATAAGCTGAGGGGTGCGGCAGGTCACTTTACTTGATGTGCCGTAGTTTGTGAGGGCAATGTTCTGTGTGCCGTTGAAAAGCTCGTCTGTGACGCTTATGTAAACATTTCTTGTCTTACAACTGCTTGAAACATCTTTTGCATAGGCTATCAGACAGTTTCCGCTGCCAAGCTCAAAACCGCCTATTGAAGCGCCTGTGTAGTTGCTTTTGTTCATATCGAACTTAACAGGGATAGAAACGCTCACGGCTGTTGATTTTCCGTCAGCCTTATATTTTGTGAGAGTAATGCCGTTTACAGAGAGGTAAGAGCCGTTCATTATGTAGTTGCTTGACTCTGAGTGGTCAACTCTGTAGATGTATTTTCCACTTTCGTCGGCTTTGATGAATTGGTTGAATGAGTGGCTAACATAGCCGTCTGTAAGATTTGAAACGTCATACATTGAGTCGGTCAGGGACATGGAGGATTCGTCAATGGTGAAAAGCATATTTGCCTGATGATTTATGCCATTGCTGTCTGCATACATCTCATGGCAGGTGTAAACATAAAGCTTTCCGCCCGCTTCTTCCATTCTCAGTGAGCCTGCCGAGAACGGCTTTGTTGTATTGACACCTGAGATACTGCATGAATTTACCTTGCTCCAGCCCTTAGTGTATTTGACTACTCTCACAACTTCATTGCTGTCGCTTTCGGAAGTGTTGTTCTGACCGAATACGAGATAGTTATAGTCTTTTCCTGAATAAAAGCCACCAAATATGTTAAGCTCTTTTGAAATAGTGCGTTGTGAGATAAGCTTTTTGCCGTCTGCGGAGTAGTTTTCTACCACAATGCCGCTTGATGTGTTTTCAAGCCTTGTGAGCGTTCCGTCGCTGTTTTGTACAAGATAAGAGTTTGTGACAGATGACCATGTGTTGTAATGGTTATCTGAAGCATTGTCTGTTGCACGTCCGCTGAGTAAAGTTGCTGAGCCTTTTGTGTCGCTATCCATAGGCGTAACTGTCACTGTACAGCTTGCTTTCACACTGTTGTCGGTGGTAGCGGTTATTGTGCATACGCCTGCCTTGTTTCCGTACACCTTGCCGTCTTTTGTAACCGAAGCCACAGAATTATCACTGCTTGACCATGTGAAGCCGTAGTCTATATCGGAATTGCTTCTTGCAGAAAGTTTAAGGCTGTCGCCCGTTTTGAGCGTGGCGGAAGAATTTGAAATCGTAACACTGCTAGGCATTTTCCAAGCAATATTCTCTGAGTAGAAATTGCCGTCAGTATCACGTTCTATGGCTGTCACAGTGCCGTTCGTATAATACAAAGCGAAAACAGGATAAGCTGTTTTATATGAAGCGACCTGCTTGAAATCATTGTTGAACTCCATAAGAGTGTTGTTGTTTACATACATGATAGTGCTGTCATTTTCGCTGTTGTATACAGTTCTTGTTCCAACGCTGTTGTAGAGATCATTTTTGTTTTCATGTTCCGCTCTTGAAACGCTTCCAAAGAGAGATAATGTATTATCTGTTGATGTATGGAATTTGGCAGAGTCCACGATGTTTACAGTGCCGCTTGCAGAAGAAGTCCACGCAAGCTTGCCGTTGCCAAGCATTTGTGCATTGTCATAATGATAATCGTAATATTTCTGATAGAAATAGTCGATAGATTTATCAGACACGGTTATTTTGTTATTTGAAATGTTTCCAAAGCCAAGGGCGTTCATTTTGTGAGTATAGCCCCAATAAACGTAATCAGCGTTTCTTTCAAAATAGAAGTTTCCGTTTGTGCTGTCAAAGCCTGAGAATTTTGTTATGGCAACTTCAGTGCTGCAGGAGGACAGCTTATTTCCGTTTGAGTCCAGCAGAAATAGATTATCGCCTTTTTCAGCACCGCTGCTGTCTGTTACATAGTAATATATCCTGCCGTTATCGTCAACGCCAAAACAGTTTGGATAATTTAAAATACCATTGGGCGTATACTTGCTCACATTAATGCTTTTGGTCACCTTTTCCGTATCGGTGTCAAAGGTCTTTATGTAATAAGAATATGACGAGCCCTTCACGCTGGAATTGTATGTGCTGGTATCTCTTTCGATATAATAGATCTTGGAGTTATTTGCATATACATTTATAATGTCACCAAGCGTTGCTACAGTCCTCACGGAGTTGTTGGAAAAGCTATAGAATTTAATTAGCTTCTTGTAGTTTTCCACAGTATAATAGTATAGTCCGTTTTTAGTGGCAGAAACCACGTTTACGAAAACCTGATCGGAGCTGTTAAAAGTCAGAAAATCTGACGGCATTTTTACGGCGTCGTTTGCAGAATAAGCCTGAGCTGATATAGCGGTGTTCCCCAATATGCCGTTAAGGCTTTCTGGAAGCGGAAGCAGTGCGGCAGAAGCTGTTATAACAAAAGCTGTAAGTCCTGCGGCGATTCTTTTAGTCAACATATTTATCCCTCTTTACTATGATCTTTACCCCGACCCTATGTGTATATTATACTACTTTTTTTGCCTGATTTCAAGTAAAAAGCTCCGCCACAGCGAATGCCACGGCGGAGTTTTTAGGACTTTTAGGAGAAATTACTTGTTGCCTGTTGTCTTGTAAGCGTCGATCATCTTCTTGACCATCTGACCGCCTACAGAGCCGACCTCACGAGCTGTAAGATCGCCGTTGTAGCCCTGCTTGAGGTTTACGCCAACTTCGTTAGCTGCTTCCATCTTGAACTTGTTGAGTGTTTCTCTGCCTTCCTGAGTTGTGATACCTTTCATTTTCGTATCTCCTTTTCATTTGTTTTTCGGGTTTGCAATAATATTATATGTCTGCATGATTTGATTATAAGAGGTAATTTATAGAACGAAATGGGGCGGTTTTTGGAATGAAAAAAATCAAAAGCTAAAATTAGTATGATTTTAAACGGAGCAAAATTCAAAAAAAATCATTTACATATAAATTATACTTCTTTTGGAAATTGTGTGATTTTGTATAGTCACAGTTTTCAATTGTCAAAATACCACTGGACACAGTGATTACATGCCATGCACTGCTGCTGCCATATTATCCTTGGCAAATACACTTGTCGACACAAGGCAAAGAACCATACAAAGGGTGAGCATGATACTGAGTATTCGTTTTTTTATTTTCCGTTACCTCTGTTTTCGTGTATATCGGCTCAGTCAAGAGCAATGATTGTAATATTATAGACAGCACCGTTCAGCTGTGTGCCGGGGGTCAACTGGATAAATTCATATTGCAGCACAATATCACTGCCGGCATTGTAGATGCGGTTGAATGCAAACGGCATCCACACTCGTGAATTATCTGCATCGTTCATATACCTTTCGATCAATGTATCATTAAGAATGCCTTGTCTGCCTTTCAATACTACCGAGTACCATCCACCCATGTCGTGAGAAATGCAGACCGAACCGCTGAATGAAATACTGTATGTATGTCCGGCTTTCAGCGTTACGGTTCTATTGGCTCGATCCCATACAAAAAGTCCTCCGGAATTGCAATCTTCAAACAACTGAAGCGGCTGATTGAATGAAGCGCCGGTGCCGCCGTTTGAGGCGTGAAAATACCCCGAACAGCTGCCGTTCTGACCGGCATCGCCCTTGTCGCCTTTATCTCCTTTGTCGCCCTTTTCTCCGGCATCACCCTTGTCACCTTTATCTCCCTTGTCACCCTTTTCTCCGTCTGTGCCGTCAATGCCTGCCGCTTTTACGCCGGTGTCGGTTTCTCCAATCCACCAGTTGCCGTTCTCGCCGATAAACGGGGTGTTTCCGTCCACACCGTCAGAGCCGTTTTGTCCGTTTGTTCCGTCCTTGCCGTCGGCTCCGTCTTTTCCGTTTATACCATCCTTGCCGTCAAGACCTTTCAAAACCGAAAGATCGTACAGGTTCAGCCATATTTCATCGCCGACATAGCGCCACTGCAGGGTGTTTTCGCTTACACGGAACTCCGGTGTCTTTCCGTTTGCTCCGTCTGCACCTTTCTGCCCGGTGGGACCTGTGATGTCGGCTATCGCCACAAGGTCCTGCCACTCATCGCCCTCGTAACGCCACTGTATGTGGGTTTCAGCTCGCTGCACCTCTATGCTTTTGGCGTTAATGCCGTCAGTGCCGTTGATACCGTCTTTGCCGTCGGCTCCGTCTTTACCATTGGCACCGTCAATTCCATCCTTGCCGTTTTTCCCATCGGCTCCGTCTTTACCGTCAACTCCGTTAATGCCGTCTTTTCCGTTTGTACCGTTTATTCCGTTCTTACCGTCGGCACCATTAGAGCCGTCTTTACCGTCTGGGCTGTTCTTTCCGTTTTCTCCGGCAGCGCCCCGCAGCTCGGTAAGCGCCACAAGGTCGTGCCAGTCGGCTTCGTCGCTGTATTTCCACTGAATCGCCGTGCCGTTGTTTCGCACCTCCGGCAGTGCGTCGCCTATTTTTGCCGCCTTGCTCCATCCTATTGCAAGCACGCTGCAAAGCACCAAAAGAGCGGTGCAAAGCGCCAAAAGTGTACCTGTGAGTAGTTTTTTTTCTGTTTTCATCTTTTTTCCTCCGTTCGGAATTGTTTATCACGGCGGAGCTTTGCACCGCTGCCCACGCCGTAAATGAGCGGCGGTCGATAGGCTTATGCTTGGTTTGCTTTGTACTTATCCACAAACAGGGCGACCCCCTGCTTTAAGACCTCCATCTGGGTTTTCAGATAATATTCATCCTCAAACATCGCATAATGAACGCAGGCGCGGACGAATATAAAGATCAGCGGCGTGATGACCGTATAGGGAATGCCGATCTTCGGCTCCAGCCGCTTGGCGTACTCGGTATAGCGTTCGTTCACGCCCTCAAAGAATTTCTTGCCGTACTCGATATACTTCGGGTGCGTATATATCTGATACATCAGGCGATATTTTTTTCCGTGCTTTTTTGCTGTCCAATACGGGACCTCCTTCACAAAACGGACAACATCCTCGGGGTCGGTGGGTGCCATCTCCATAAAGTCGTCCTCAACCTTTTCCATACAGTATGCCGTTGACTCAATGATCAGTTCATCAAGGTTTTTAAAATACGAATACAAATTTGCTTTCGTGCATCCGCACGCATCGGCTAGTGCTTTAATTCCTGTGCCTGTGAGCCCGTTTTCCGCATAGCACTCGAAGCACTTTTCCATTAGTTCACGTTTCCGCTCATTGTGCTGTTGCTCAGTTGTTTTCATGTTGCTTCGCTCCTTTTATGCGTACCGACCGTTCGTTTATGATTAGTATAACACAGATTTGTAACAAAGTCAAGAATTGTTCAAAAAATGAAGAAAATAAAGTTTCAACATGATCTCATAAAAAAAGTCCTTACAGCAGAAAGAAAATAGCGGCTTACCTCAACGATCAAAAACCGTACTAATAAATATGTCCATAAGACTTATGGAAAGATGGGATAGGCTTATTGACTTTCCATGTTCTCATATGATATAATAAATTCATATTAACACAACATTTCTGTTCAGGGGGTATATCAAATGAAAAAGCAAAATGCAGGGCTTATCGCTCTGAGTATCGTTTTTATTCTTATGGGTGGTTTCTCTACTATCTATAATCTCAGCAAGTATGTTTCAAACAGGGTTTTCATGTCAAGTGCTGAGAAAACCACAGGCTATGTGAAGTGGATAGACCATGAGTTGAAAACTTGGGGACATAACAAAAAGGCAAGCAACAAAGCTGAAACATATTACATAACTGTCGCTTTTGATGTTGGCGGCAAGGAGTACACAAGAGAGATCTTCACAGGCACATATTATGTGAGTCAGAACGAAAAAGTGAACGTGTATTACAACACTGATAAAAATGGTGAGCCTGATAAGGTCGTGACCGATATTGATAATGATAAAAGACCGTATCTTACTTGGCCGCTGATACTTTTGCTTGGCATTGTGCTACTTGTGCTTACTAAGAAAAATATTATCTCAGTGGGGAGAAAGAGATAAAAAAGTAATCATTAAAATAGTAACCAAAAGAAACTTTGTGCAACTAAATAACAGAAAAGCAGAAAGGAGATCTTTATGAAGGTGATCTATAAATGTGCCGCCATTTTGACGGCAGCGATATTGTCAGTGCAGTTTCCTTGCGCAGCTTTTGCGGATATGGAGCATGGCGGAGATAATGACAGCCCGAAATTCAAGATGGGCAGGATAATTTTTACTGATAATGGTTATGGCTATGAAAAGGAAGGTCTGGAAAAATCGGAGATCGCTGATGAAGATTTGGTCGACACGGACGACGGGGGTTCAGCTTATGCACAAAAGGCAACGGCTTCGCTGCCTGCGAAATATGACCCCAGATCTAAGAATACGCTGACGACTATCAAAAATCAGTTCCAGACAGGCACTTGCTGGGCGTTTGCGGCACTTTCCTGCACTGAGAGCAATCTTATCCAAAAGGGGCTTGAAAATCAAAACGTGCAGTTTTCTGTGCCGAGCCTTGCCCTCTCTACATATGCTAACGGCGGATTTGACGAGTCAATATGGGATTGCGGCGGAACGTGGATGGATTCGTCCCTTGCAATGGCGGCTCATAGAGGACTTTGCTATGATGAATATGAGCCTTTCGTGTCCGACGGAACGGAAGCCACTATCGTATCTGAGGAGAAAAAGGGCATTTGCGAATATCAGCTTAATTACGCTTCCACTATCACAGGCGGACGAAACGCCATTAAAAACAAGATAAAAGAGCTTGGCGGAGTAATGGTGAGCTATTATGCAGACGACCTGTATATGACCTTTGATAACAAAAGCTATTACGATCCGGAAACTACAAAATATAGTGGAATAAATCATGCTGTAAGCGTAGTGGGCTGGGACGATAATTATAGCAAGTCAAATTTCCTTGCAGGCTATCAGCCAAAGAAAAACGGGGCATGGCTTGTGAAAGGCTCTTGGGGAGTATCCAGTGGCACGGACGGTTATTACTGGATATCCTATGAAGAGGCAGAAATGACCGATTGGGTGGCGTTCGACCTCACTGAAAGCTGTGATAATAATTACCATTATCCTGCTAATAAGGACAATTCTATATTTTATGTTAGCAATGAAAACAAAATGAGCGGTGCTGATGTTTTTACAGCAAAAAAAGACGAGCTTCTTGACAAAGTGGGCTTTATGTATCTTGGCTACACCGGAAAGTCTGACTACACCGTGCAGGTCTACACTTCTGTTTCAGACAGCACTCCTGTGGGGATACTTGAATGTGAGGTCAGCGGAAAGGTGCAGAGCGACGGCTTTTATACTGTGGATATCCCTGATGTTGAGCTTGACGAGGGCGAAAGATATTCTGTCGTGATGACATTCAGCGGTGATGACGGCTCAGGCTATGTGACCGTTTATGGCTATTCAGACGGGGCCATGAAGCCTGGTCAGGCGTATATTTCCAATGACGGCGACAGTTGGACGGACGTTACCGACAAGGACGCTTATACTGGTCAGCCTATAATATTTGCCTATACCGATGATATAGATAAGTCTGATAAAAGCGAGCTTGAAACACTTGTGGCAAAGTATGAAAAGCAGAGCGGTTATGAGCGTGAGGTCAATAACGGCAAGAAAGTTATTGCAGACGAAAACGCTTCAAAGAACGATATCACCAATGCCAAGCTTCTTATAAAGGCAAAGGCGAAAGAGATAAAGGAACAAAGCCTTGTTATAAAGACAGCGACGGATTGGAAAAACTTCGCAAAGCGTGTATCAGGCGGTGAAAACTTTGCAGGAAAGCGTGTTGTGCTTGAAAAAGACATCGACTTCGGTGGTGCAAAGATATCGGCAGTAGGAACGGCTTCAAAGCCTTTTTGCGGATATTTTGACGGCAACGGACACGTTCTGAAAAACGCTGTTATCCAAAATAATTCTTATGCAGGTCTGTTCGGCTATGCTGAGGACAGAGCGCAGATAAGAGATCTCAGTGCTGAGAAAATAACTGTCAGCGGTAAGTACGCAGGCGGGATCGTTGGTGAATTTGATGCGGTATCTATCCAACGCTGTACGTTCAGCGGAACTGTCAAGGGTACAAGCTCGGCAGGCGGAATCGTGGGCAAAGCAGGTGGTCTGACCCTGACAGAGTGCGCTTCAGACCTTGCAAAGTCAAGCAGTTCAAATGCTAAAGCTATGGTGGGCAGCATTGATAATGACGCTTTTTATTATGGGCAGCAATCTGCCGGTTGCTGGTATAATAGCAACTTTTCTGACAGCAAGGTAAAGAAAACGGCTTTGTCTAACGTTACAAGCTCTGCAGCTTATTCGCTGAATACTGTTGGCGGAAAGCAGACAGACAGCGGCAGGTGGACAATGGCAGGCGGCAAAGCAAGGCTAACTCGTCCTGGGGAGCAGTCTTCCCACAAGATAACATTTGAAGCTCCCGACGGCAAGCATTATGCCTGCACTGATAAGGACGGCAAGGTGAAATATCCTGCTGTCAAAGTGCAAAGCGGTTATGCTCTTAAATGGTACAAGAACGGCATTGCTGTCGATGCGAACACAGTTTATACTGCTGACAGCACAGTAAAGGCAAAGCTTGTTGAAGCAAAATTTGTCACTATCGACTATGTTTTAAATGGCGGCACGAACAGCACAGGCAATCCAGAATACCTCAGCAAAGGCGAAAGCGTGACGCTTTCCGAACCGACAAAAGAGGGTGCAGACTTTGCAGGCTGGTATGATAACGCTGCACTTTCAGGTGAAAGAATAGAAAGCATATCATATTCAGGCGGTGCAAAGACCCTTTATGCCGCATGGAAGCCTTATACATATAACGTTACGTTTGTGGATAAGGACGGCAAGGTGATAAGTCAGCAGACAGTGGAATATGGTAAGTCTGCAAAAGCTCCGAAAGCCCCTGCTATAAAGGGTCTGCGTTTTACAGGCTGGGATAAGGACTATAAAAACGTCACAAAGGATATGACTGTCACAGCGGAGTATTCTGACAGCAAGCTCATTGCAGACTGCGAGATATCAGGCTTCAAGAACAGCTTCACATACACAGGAAAGAATATTGAACAGCCTGACGTAACGCTCACCTATGAGGGCAAAGAGCTTAAAGAGGGCGTGGATTACACTGTTTATTATAAGACCAATCGTAACGCAGGACCTGCAAAAATGACCTTTGTTGGAAAAGGCGAATACAGAGGCTCTGTTGCAAAAAGCTTTACTATCCAGCCAAAGGACGCTTCCAAGTTAAAGCTTTATTATGCTACACCGCTGTCGTTCACCGGCAAGGAGATAACACCTGATGTGCTTATAAAGGACGGCAATAAGACCCTAGAGCGTTATATTGATTATATGGTGATGTATTTCTCAAACGTGAACGTTGGCACGGGCAAGATAACAGTTGAATTTTACGGAAACTATAAGGGCAAGCAGACCGTTTCCTTTGTTATAAATCCTGCAAAACAGCAGATACAGGTGCTTGAAACAAGATACAAGGGCTTTTTTGTGGATTTTGTGCAGAAAGGATCTGCAACAGGCTATGAGGTCCAGTATGGCACAAGATCTGATTTTTCAGATGCTTCCACTTACAGATCCAACACCAACAAGACGGATAAGATGACGGTACTTGGATTAGGGGCTTCAAAGACATATTATGTAAGAGTTCGCTCTTATACTGTCAAGGGCGGAAAGACCTATTACGGCAATTGGTCAGACGCTAAAAGCATTGTGACGGCAAAGACTAATTTTGCAAACGCAAAGGTCAGCGGTATTTCTTCAAAAAGCTTTACCGGCAAGGCGATAACGCAGAAGATCACAGTAAAATACGGCTCAAAGACCCTTAAAAACGGCACAGACTACACTGTGAAATATTCTGCAAACACAAAGGTCGGCACCGCAAAGGTGACTATCACAGGCAAGGGCATTTACGGCGGAGTTATCACCAAAAGCTTTGCTATCTATCCTGCAAAGCAGGTGATACAGAAGCTTTACGGCACATATGCAGGCTTCTTTGTAGACTATGCACAGAAAGGCTCTGCCACGGGATATGAAATATCATACTCACAGCGTTCCGACTTCAAGGGAGCAAAAAGCGTAAAGGTAACAAACAACCGCACCGATAAAAAGACAGTTTCGGGGCTTGCAAGATATCAAAAATATTACGTCCGTGTAAGAAGCTACACTGTCAAAGGAGAAAAGACTTATAACGGAGCGTGGTCCGATAAAAAATGGGTCTATACTCAATGATATGACATACGATAAAAAATACCCCTGATCATTTTCTGGTCAGGGGTATTTTTTTGCTCAGAAAAGTTCTGCTTTGTACTTGATAGAATCCTCCTCAGTTATCTCACGGATAACTCTGCATGGATTTCCTGCCGCAAGAGAATTTGGCGGTATGTCACGGGTGACAACGCTTCCTGCACCGATAACACAGCCCTCGCCTATGGTAACTCTGCCTGTGATGACAACATTGCTCGCTATCCAGCAGTTGGAGTGTATTGTGATAGGCTTGCCGTATTCATCATCATAAACAGTGCCGTCAGACTTTTTCTTCATGTTACGCTCCTGCCATCTGAATGGGTGAACAGGTGTGGCAATGGTGCAGTTGGGACCGAAAAACACGTTGTCGCCAATGGTCACAGGGCAGGTGTCAAGCACTGTCAGATTGAAGTTTGCATAGCAGCCTGAGCCGAACTTTGTGAAAACGCCATAGTCAAAATACACAGGACCTTGGAGAAAAAATCCCTCGCCATGGTCGGGCAGAAGCTCGTCAAGGATAGCGTTTCTTCTCTCATCATCTTCATACAAACTGCTGTACTGCTGTGAAAGCTTGTGAGCCTTTGTCCTTAATTCTGCAAGCTCCTTGTCGGATGAGTCATATATCTTGCCCGCAAGCATTTTTTCTTTTTCAGTCATTATAAAACGCCCTTTCTGCGTGTAGTGTCATTTGATTTTGTTGAGAGTATAGCATAAGTTTCGGGCTGTGTCAATAGTTTTTTGGGGTCGAATGATAGAATAAAAAATGGTATACCAAAAGTGGAGAATGCTTATGGGCAAAGCACTCTCCACTTGATGAGTATACTATTTAAAAAGCTTGTCAGGGTAGAAAAAGTTATAGGTAAAATCCCTGCATATAATTTGTGTACATAAATGTGTCCTCGTCATCAGCGGTATTGTCACCAGCAGGCTTTTTGCTTCCACTAACACAAGAAGCCAAAATTATCAGACCACCTAGAATAATTGCAACGCTCACGCCAAGTGCTACCAAAACCGCACAGAAAATTTTTACTATCATAAACACCGCTCCAATCATATTTCTCATACTTCGCCATAATTACTATTATGATTATATGCTGGTTTTGCCTGATAATCAATAAAAGCCGTGTAAAATGCAGATAAAAATCAAGTCAGCTTTTGTCTGCATCAAAAATCTTGTGGTAAAAAAATTTTTTCAAAACGTTTCATGATTTAACAATTTTAAATGAAGAAAATTATAGCTTTCAGCTTAGTATAAAATTGCACAAACTGAGCTTTTTGTAAATGGTTAGCATTGTATATTACACTGAAAATGTACGATTCTTGAAAAAATATACATAAGTATGGGGTAAATACTTGACTAGATTAAAATTTTGTGATAAAATTATTAACGTGAATAAGTGTAATTATGGTTACTTATATGAAATAAATATGGAAGAGGGAAAAATAATGGGAAAAATAGAACCCTTTAAACAAAAAGTATGGCTTGCGTCACCTACAATGCATGGTGAGGAGCTGGAATATGTTACTGAGGCTTATAATACCAACTGGATGTCTACAGTCGGTAAGAATATAAATGAGGTCGAGAAGATAGCGGCGGAGAAGTCTGAAGTCAAGTATGCTGTTGGCCTTTCATGCTGCACGGCTGCGCTTCACTTGTGCTGTAAGCTTGCTGGCGAGAGGCTTTATGGCAAGCCTGCTATATCTCATGGCGCTCTTGAGGGCAGGAGAGTTTTTTGCAGCGACATGACCTTTGACGCTACTCTCAATCCAGTTGTTTACGAGGGCGGTATCCCTGTTTTTATCGACACTGACAGAGATACTTGGAACATGGATCCTGTGGCGCTTGAAAAGGCTTTTGAGATGTATCCTGAAGTCAAGCTGGTAGTGAGTGCTGAGTTATACGGCTTTCCTGGAAGAATGGACGAAATCAAGAGAATATGCGAGAAGCATGGTGCGCTTTTGATCGAGGACGCTGCTGAGGCTATGGGCGCTACCATTGACGGCAGACAGTGCGGAAGCTTTGGCGATTACAGTGCAGTAAGCTACAATGGCAATAAGATAATAACAGGGTCTAGCGGCGGATGTTTGCTGACGAACAGCCTTGAAGATGCAAACAAGGCTCGTAAGTGGTCAACGCAGGCTCGTGAGAATGCGGCATGGTATCAGCATGAAGAGGTCGGGTACAACTATCGTATGTCGAATGTTATTGCAGGAGTCGTTCGTGGTCAGTATCCGCATCTTGAGGAGCATATTGCGCAGAAAAAAGCAATATATGAGAGATACAAAGAGGGTCTTAAAGGACTTCCTGTTAAAATGAATCCTATCGTTGAGGGAACAGAGCCAAATTATTGGCTGTCTGCACTTATCATAGATAAAGACGCAATGTGCAAGCAGGTCAGAAATGACAGCGACGCTTTGTACATCAAAGAAGCCGGCAAGACCTGTCCTACTGAAATTTTGGAAGCGATAGCGAGCATAAATGCAGAGGGCAGACCTATATGGAAGCCAATGCATATGCAGCCTATGTACAGAATGCACGAGTGTGTTGGTCGCAACGGCAGTATCAGATGCCGCACAAATGCTTATATTGCAGGCGGTGCAGAAGATGTAGGCGCTGATATCTTTGACAGAGGTGCTTGCCTGCCTAGCGATAATAAGATGACTGAGGAACAGCAGGAGAGAATTATTCGGGTTATCAGGAGTTGTTTTGAGTAATGTATGCGAAATACATAAAGAGAATACTTGACTTTGTTTTGAGTTTAATGGCACTTATCAATATTGGGCAGGGGATAGTAGTATAACAATAGAGGTGAATGAGAGAAACCTTGATTATACAAGAGTTTCGCTTATTTAGTTGGATCTAGGTATGATGATTTTTTTCTACGTGGTTGTGTCGGGTGAGCAGCAAGACTATGAGAATCCAATGGTTTCTTAGATGCTTATTTTAGATCACACTATAAGCTGGAAATTCATGATAAGGGGATTTGAACTAGCCCACGTATGCTTTTTTTAATATGGCTGTACATTAAAATCTAGAATAATTTTGAAGTTAACAAGTTTACTTGAAATAAGAATTGAAACAGAGCAAAAAAATTATTTACACCGCTTGAAAAGAAGTAAACCACAAAATAGAAAAAATATGAAAGGATGAACCCATCCGATTTTTGCGGGGAAAACAATGGATAGAGCAAATGAGAATAGTATGAATATGGATCGTACAAAGCAGAGTAGCACATCTAATATCAGGTGGATGCTTATCGGGTATGATTTGATTATGTATGCAGTGGTAGTAGCAATACTGTTATTACTGTATGGAGGAATTGATAAGTTATCAACTATAGGAATACTTCAGCAAGTATGCCTTTCGGTACTGTGTATTTTTGCAGCACGTCTTATTGGTAAAGTATATGGTCAGGTATGGAGATATGGTGGAATACAATGTTATATCCGGTTACTATTTACCGATTCTATTGCTTTTGTAGCTTATCTGTGTCTGGAATTATTACTTCCAATTCAAAAAATTACATTTGCTAGAATGCTTTCAATTGTCAGTTTGAACCTTCTAGGAGCATTAGCACTTCGTATGATGTATCGCTATGCGTATAAGTGCGGAAATCGGGAAACTACAAAAGGAAAAATTCTTTCCGCATTATTACATATGTTTTCTGGCATAGAAGCGGAAAATGAAAAAGAAGTCCAGAAAATCAAAGTTGCAATTATTGGTGCAGGACGTGTTGGTGTAAGTTTGGCAGAGGAACTCCTAAATAATGAGGAAACAGCATATATTCCGAGATGTTTTATAGATATTAGCAAAGAAAAGGTTGGTCGTGAAATTCATGGAATCCCAGTTTGGTCAGAGAATGAGGCAACATTTAACAGATTGGGTGAATTTGAAGTACAGGAGATTATTTTTGCAATACCATCAATGGATGCAGACAAGAAAAAGGCGCTTTATGGATATTACAAAAAAGCAGGATATAAGTTAAAGATTTATGATTATCCGACTATGTATACCGCAGGAGGAAAGAGGCATCTTCGAGAATTTGATATTGAGGAACTTTTGTTTAGAAAACAATTAGTGGTTTCTGATGAAAGAACAAATGCTTACTATAAAGACAAAGTTGTACTTATCACTGGTGGTGGTGGTTCCATTGGTTCAGAACTTTGCAGACAACTGGCAAAGATGAATCCAAGGAAGATTATCATTTTGGATATTTATGAAAATGGTGCATATGATGTTCAACAGGAGTTAAAGATCGCATACGGAGATTGTCTTGATCTGCAGATCGAAATTTGTTCTATCACAAATAGGAAAGCTCTTGAGAAAGTATTTGAGAAATACCATCCTCAGATAATTATTAATGCAGCTGCTCATAAACATGTTCCGTTAATGGAGCATAACTGCGTGGAAGCTATTTACAATAATGTATTCGGTACACAGAATCTAGTAGAGCTTTGCGAGAAGTTTGGAACAGAACGTTTTATGATGGTATCCACAGATAAAGCAGTTAATCCAACTAACGTTATGGGTGCTACAAAGAGAATGTGTGAAATGATTGTGCAGAGTGCAAGTACACACGGAAAAGTGAAATACAGTGCTACACGATTTGGAAATGTACTAGGTAGCGCAGGATCAGTTATTCCATTATTTAAGCGTCAGATTGCGAATGGTGGTCCGGTTACTGTTACAGATAAGAGAATTATCAGATATTTTATGACAATTCCAGAGGCCTCACAGCTCGTTCTTCAGAGTGGAGCAATTGCGGATAATGGAGAATTATTTGTTTTGGATATGGGACAGCCAGTTAAGATTATAGATTTAGCAGAAAATATGATTCGTTTATCTGGTGTTCAGGGAATTGAGATTGTTGAAACGGGATTAAGGCCAGGCGAAAAGTTGTATGAGGAACTGTTAGTTAAGACAGAAGAACTTGACAAAACTGATAACAGCATGATTTTCATTGAAAGAGATAGTGCATTGAGTAAGGAAGAAATCTACAAAAAGATTGATATACTTAGAGATGCATGTAATACGGGCGATGATATGATTGCAAAAGAGGCACTCCGAAGTGTTGTTCCAACATTTAAAAGACCAGAAGACGTAAATAAAGAGATTGCTTGATAAAAGTGCTTATTAAATTATGAGAACTAAGGTTTGGCCCCCAAAAGTAAAAGGCTAAACTTAAAGGAAATAATAAATATGAAAAGTTTTAGTTCGAAGTATTGTTGAAGTCTTACCATAGATGGTCTGGTAATTGAATATGTTAATATATTGGTTGCAGATACGCAGATGAATCAGAGAAAAAGCAAGTATTCTGCTTTGATATGACTTTTAATGCAACTGTAAATCTAAAGTGAACAGTAAAGTTTTGCCTACCAGAGCTTTTGAAATCTAACTCATCCATTAATGTAGAATGATGCCCAATTTGGAACTCAATGCATAAGGGGTCAATTTTTCATTTAAACTCATTTGTTGTTAGAACTAAAAATGGACGTGCAAAATTGAATATGTATATTACCAGTGGAGTGAATTATTGAAGTAATAAAGTTTGTTTTGAATGATCAATTATAACAACTATATGGAGAAATAATATGTACGCAAAGTATTTTAAGCGATTGATTGATTTTTCATCAAGTCTAATAGTGTTAATTATCCTTTCACCTCTTTTGGTGCTTCTAATAATATTAGGGGCTGTGTTTATGAAAGGAAATCCTTTTTTTACACAGGATCGTCCGGGAAAAAATGAAAAGATTTTTAAATTAATAAAGTTTCGGACAATGGATAACCGGAAAGACAAAAAAGGAAACTTATTGCCTGATGAAGTTAGATTAAATAAATATGGACGTTTTTTACGAGCATCTTCTCTTGATGAATTGCCTGAATTGGCTAATATCTTAAAGGGTGATATGAGTCTTATAGGACCAAGACCATTGCTTGTTGCGTATTTGCCAAGATATAACGAGTTTCAACATCATAGACATGATGTAAAACCTGGATTAACAGGATATGCTCAGGCACATGGAAGAAATGCAGTTTCATGGGAAGATAAGTTTGCAATGGATGTATGGTATACAACTCATATTACTTTTAAAGAAGATATTAAGATTATCTTATCGACAATAAAAACTGTCGTGAAGCATGAGGGTATTTGCTCTGAATCATCATCAACTATGGAAGAATTTATGGGTACTCCGAAAGGTGTAGTGGCAAGATGGGAGACTCCCAATTGAAAAAATTAGTAATAATAGGTGCAAGTGGGCATGGAAAGGTCATTGCAGATATAGCTCTAAACAATCAGTATGACGAAATCGTTTTTCTGGATGATGATAAAAGGGTAACAGAGTGTGCTGGATTTGCGGTAAAAGGGACAACTGAAAATATTGAAGAGTATTTATCTTGGGACTTTATTGTCGCAATAGGAGATGCACTTGCTAGACAAAATGTTTTAAAAAAATTAGAGAATATACAATGTAATATAGTTTCGTTAATTCACCCAAAAGCTGTAGTTAGCAGAAGAGTAGAAATTAAAATGGGAACTGTAGTTATGGCAGGTGCTGTAATTAATTCAGATACCAAAATAGGTAAAGGATGTATTGTGAATACGGGAGCGTCTGTTGATCATGATGGGATAATTGATGATTTTGTTCATATATCAGTGGGTGCACATGTTGCAGGCAATGTGCATATTGGTTTGAAAACCTGGATAGGGGCAGGGGCAATTGTTCTGAATAATTTAAGTATTTGCGATAACTGTATAGTAGGAGCAGGAGCGGTTGTAATTAAAGATTTAGAAGAAGAGGGGACATATATTGGTGTACCAGCGAAGCGTTTGATAAAGGAGTAAGAGAATGAAAAAAATATGCTTTGTAACGACTGTTTCTATAACAATA
>ENA-OPWD01001300-OPWD01001300.1-human-gut-metagenome-genome-assembly--contig:-NODE-1300-length-17675-cov-2.700965_pt1 | contig 17675 bp, 9 predicted proteins | sample MGYA00241502_ERZ501996 | MGnify/ENA primary metagenome ERZ501996 (study PRJEB25962, sample SAMEA2042011) | human gut metagenome | biome: human gut; feature: human-associated habitat; material: faeces... | reverse complement strand
GGGACGGTGTGCCTGTAAATGAAATTACGGATATACCGGGAACGTGCTATATATCATCTGAATATGATGAACAAAATTCCGTTCTTATTCCAAGTTATGAAGAATGTATAGAAAGTAAAAGTAAATATGCTGTATCGTGCAGACTGCAGTATTATGAGCAGAATCCGTATATAGGAAAAACACTCGTGCAAAAGCACGGTGACAAATATCTTATACAAAATCCGCCTATGCCGCCGCTTGAAACGGACGAACTTGACGAAGTGTATGCACTTCCGTATATGAAAAATTATCATCCGATGTATGAAAAACTCGGGAAGATTCCGGCGATTGAAGAGATTAAATTCAGTATTACAAGTAACAGAGGCTGTTTTGGGGGCTGTAATTTCTGCGCACTTGCATTTCATCAGGGAAGAATTGTTCAGGTCAGAAGCCATGAGTCGATTTTGGAAGAAGCAAAAGGGATGACTGCTAAAACCGGATTTAAGGGATATATACACGATGTGGGAGGACCGACAGCAAATTTCAGAAGACCCTCGTGTGACAAGCAGCTTGAAAAAGGTGTCTGCCAGATGAAGCAATGTTTGTTCCCCAAACCGTGTCCGAATCTGAAAGTTGACCATAAGGATTATGTTTCACTGCTTCGGAAACTGAAGCGTTTGCCGGGAGTTAAGAAAGTATTTGTCCGTTCCGGAATCCGGTTTGATTATGTGATGCAGGAAACGGATGATACGTTTCTTAGTGAACTTTGCAGAGACCATATCAGCGGGCAGCTTAGAGTGGCGCCGGAACATGTTTCTAATAATGTTTTGCAGGCGATGGGAAAGCCACCGCATGCGGTCTATGAAAAGTTTTGCAAACGCTATGAAAAAGTAAATAAAAGGACGGGGAAGAAACAGTATGTAGTTCCTTATTTTATGTCTTCTCACCCGGGTTCGACGCTAAAGGATGCGATTGAACTGGCGGAATATATTAGAGACCTCGGATACATGCCGGAGCAGGTGCAGGATTTTTATCCGACGCCATCAACGATTTCGACCTGCATGTATTATACGGGACTTGATCCTCGTACGATGGAGCCGATTTATGTGCCGAAATCTTCCCATGAAAAGGCTATGCAGCGAGCATTAATTCAATACCGGGAGCCTAAAAATTATGATTTAGTAAAAGAGGCCCTGCTCAAGGCAGGGCGGAATGATTTAATTGGATTTGATAAAAAATGTCTGATTCCTCCGAGAAAGCGTAAGCGCCGTTAGTTGTGGATTTTACACGTGGAGCCTACGAGATAGCGGGGAATGCTTAACGATGAGTCTGCGGTTTGCGTGGACTCATTTTTTTGCAGGTAAACGGCTGTATAAATCTGTGAGGATGGGCAGCCGTCGCCGGCAAGATGTCCGGAGGCTTTGCAGATTTTGCAACGCACATGGCAGTCGCATTTCTCCTTTGGTACGGACTCTTTATCAAAGTATTCTTTTTTTATGCAGGAGCCGCCAACAGCCTTGTCGCAAATACCGTTGATTGCAAGTTTTCCGCATTTTGTACAAATAACAGCGGTTGTGATAGAGTCCGGTTTCTTGAATGAAACTTTTGTGTAATTTTGATTTAACTTCTCCATCGTGTCACGCCACAAATCTTTTTGATAGGTGAGAGATGTTTGCTTTTGCCCGGAATCATAACCGCCCCAGATGCCGGCTGTGAGATACGGTGTGTAGCCGACAAACCACAAGTCGCGGTTGCCGGTGGAAGTACCGGTTTTTCCTGCCTGTGGCATATTGATTTTTTTGAATTTTAAGCGGCTGCCGGTTCCTTTTGAAATGACGTCTTCCATTGCACTGGTAAGGAGCCATGCAGTCGATTCTTTCATGACCTGTTTGGTATCCGTATTCGTTGTGTTGTCGAGTAACACATTTCCGTCATGGTCAACAATTTTTGTATAAAAGAAAGCGGGATGATAAAGTCCCTGATTGGCAATGGTAGCGAAGCCGTTCGTTAGTTCTAAGTTGGTAACGCCTTTAGTCAATCCTCCAAGAGCAAGCGGGAGAGAAATATCCGTATAGGTTTTTCCATCCTGACTGGTATAGTTGTCAACCAAAGTAGTAAAACCTAAATTTAATAAATAATCATATCCGATTTTGGGACTTACATCATTCAATGTTTTGACGGCAATTACGTTCATGGATTGCGCCATTGCTTCACGCAGGGAAGTAAGTCCGCGGTAGGAGTTTCCGTACCAGTTTTTCACTTTCCGTTTTGTACCCGGATAGTAATAAAGGGCGTCATCCTGCACAGTTGCCAGTGTCATGCCGGCGGTGTCAAGTGCCGGTAGATATGTCGATAAAATCTTAAAGGTTGAGCCTGGCTGGCGCACCGAATCCGTTGCACGGTTCAGAGTGCGGCTTGCGTTTTTGTCGCCGCGGCCGCCGACAAGTGCTTTTACGGCGCCAGTATGCTGGTCAATTACAACAAAAGAGGATTGCGGTTCAATTACGAGGTCAATTGTCTCAGACTGCACGGTATCATTTTTCGTCAGCATAGCAGCTCGGAACTGCTTGATTTGTTTTCTGGCAGTGGATTTCTTTTTGTATAATCCGGATATAACTTTCTTCCTTCTGCTTTTAAACCATTTCTTCATATCGGAAAAGGAATAGGTAATCTGCGTTCCGTCCTTGTGCGTAACAATCAATTGATAAGTTAGTTCATACCGAGAGTTCGCAGGATAATATTTTTTGTTGTTCATCATTGAATCGACGGTTTTTTGCATAGATTTGTCCTGTGTGCTGTAAATCGTCAGGCCGCGGCTGTACAGTGCGTTATAAGCCTGCGTTTCCGTGTAGCCGCATTTGGCTTTCAAATCCTGAATTACCTGCTCAATCAAAGCATCGGTAAAATACGAGGTAATGGAAGAACTTGAAAATGTTTGTTTATTCACTTTTTGGATGCGGTCATAAACCGGGTCACGGAGAGTATCGGTGTATTCTTTACTGGAAATATATCCCTGATTTTTCATATAGGTTAAAACAGTTGTGCGTTTCTGACTGTTTTTCGCCGGATGGGAAATCGGATTGTACGCTGATGGGTTCTGCGTAATGCCGGCAAGAACCGCACACTCGGAAAGGGTGAGGTCAGAAACATTTTTATTAAAATATCGTTTGGATGCTGCCTGTACACCAAGTGTATTTTGCCCGAGATTAATGGTATTTAAGTAATACTCGAGAATCTGGTTTTTACTGTATTTTTTTTCGGTCTGCAAAGCAAGAAACTGCTCCTGCAGCTTACGCTTTATTTTTTCAAAGAGTGTATTTTCCTCGCCGCCCTCAAATACCTGGTTTTTCAATAACTGCTGTGTAATCGTACTGGCACCTTGTGTAAAATCGCCCTTGTTTTTTATGCCAATAGTCAGTGCACGCAAAACGCCCTGTGTATCCACGCCGTTATGCTTGCGGAAACGCTCGTCCTCAATGGCAATAAAGGCATTTTGGAGATTCTCCGGAATTTTATCCAATGTAACATATTCACGGTTGGCATCTTTCCCGACTAAGGACTGAATCGGATTTCCTTCACTGTCCACAATTGTCGTTGTATAGCCCTTTGGAACAATCTGGATAGAGTTCACATCCGGCGTCGAAGATAAAATGCTTGTATACATTCCAATCAGGAAACTTCCGGCAAAAAGGCCGACAAAAATAAGTCCGATGAGAGTAAGACGGATTCCTATAAGCTGTAATTTGTGCAGACGGTGAGTAGCTGCGGATTCAAGCTGATGTTTTCGATTCTGGATTCCCTTATGACTAAAATTCATGTGCGGTCCTTTCCTTCCTGAATGTTTTCTTTTCTTTTTAGTATAACAAAAACTCTTGAAAAGGGAAAGGGCAATTACTATAATAGTAAGGAGTAGGAACGAAGTAAGAGAAAGGAACGAAACGGATGGAAACAGCATCTAAGATACTCTACGAAGGTGGACAAGGGGAAATTGTAGAAAAGAAATCCCGTTTTATTGCGAACATTTTTCCGGTCACAACGGAAGAAGAAGCACTTGAAAAAATTACCGCGATGCGGAAAAAATATTATGATGCCAGACATAACTGCTTTGCCTATATTTTAGGTGAAAATAAGGATACGGTGCGCTGCAGCGATGACGGGGAACCATCAGGAACGGCCGGCCGACCGATGTTGGATATTTTGGATGGACAGGGAATTTATAATGTTGTGGCAGTCGTCACAAGATATTTTGGAGGAACTCTTCTTGGTACTGGGGGGCTTGTAAGAGCGTATTCCGGTGCGATGAAAGAGGGATTAAATCACTGTGTACTTTTAGAAAAAGAGACCGGTTACCCGCTGACCGTTACAGTGGATTATAACGAGGTTGGAAAAATCCAATATTTAGCAAGAACCAACGAGATTCACGAGTTATCGTGTGAATATGGAAATGAGGTTGTGTTTCGGTTTTTGGTGCCGGAGGAGAAAATTGATTCATTTGAAACGGCACTGACGGAGAAAACAGCTGCGAAAGCTAAACTTGAACGGGGCGAAAAACTGTGTTATGGTTTCCATGGAGACGAAGTTATACAGATGGATAAACGGCAGGAAGGAAAGGAATCATGAATTTATTAGATTATATGAGCGAGCAGAAAAAAGAGACCGAATCGCCACTTGCTTCAAGACTCCGTCCGACTACCTTGGACGAGGTTGTGGGACAGAAACATATTATCGGAAAAGATAAATTATTGTACCGGGCAATTCAGGCAGATAAATTAAGTTCGCTGATTTTTTATGGACCGCCGGGAACTGGGAAAACGACACTGGCGAAAGTGATTGCCAATACGACAAGTGCAGCATTTCTCCAGATTAATGCGACCTCGGCCGGGAAAAAAGATATGGAAGACATTGTTGCCAAGGCAAAAGATAATCTCGGCATGTACGGTAAAAAGACGATATTGTTTGTCGATGAAATTCATCGTTTTAATAAAGGACAGCAGGATTATCTGTTACCGTATGTGGAGGATGGGACGCTGATTTTAATCGGAGCGACAACGGAAAATCCCTATTTTGAAGTCAACGGCGCTCTTTTATCCCGCTCGGTTATTTTTGAATTAAAGCCGCTTGAAAAAGAAGATATTAAAAAGCTGATTGTGCGTGCCGTACAGGACGAAAAAAAAGGCATGGGCAGCTTCCATGCACAGATTGACGAAGATGCGCTGGAATTTCTTGCAGACGTAGCAAACGGCGATGCAAGAAGTGCGTTAAATGCAGTAGAACTGGGAATTCTTACAACGGCAAAATCAGAAGACGGAAAAGTGCATATCACACTGGATACGGCACAGGAATGTATCCAGAAGCGTGTGATCCGCTATGATAAAACAGGTGATAACCACTATGATACGATTTCAGCATTTATTAAGAGTATGCGCGGCTCAGACCCGGATGCCACCGCCTATTATCTGGCAAGAATGTTATATGCCGGGGAGGATGTGCGGTTTATTGCAAGGCGGATTTTAATCTGTGCGAGTGAAGATGTGGGCAATGCAGACCCGCAGGCATTGGTAGTTGCTTCGGCGGCGGCACAGGCGGTTGAGCGGCTCGGTATGCCGGAAGCACGGATTACGCTTTCACAGGCGGCGTTGTATGTGGCATGCGCACCGAAAAGCAATGCGGCTTATATGGCAGTCGATAAGGCAATGGAAGTGATAAAAACACAAAAGACCGCTCCAATTCCGGCACATTTGCAGGATGCCCACTATAAGAGTGCGGCAAAGCTAGGTCACGGTGCAGGGTATCTGTATGCACATGATTATAAGAACCACTATGTCAGACAGCAGTATCTGCCGGATGCATTAAAAGACAGTCGTTTTTATGAAATGACAGAAATCGGTTACGAGAAAAAGATGAAAGAGCATTTAGATAAAATCAAAGCGGAGGCTGATTCCGAATGAAGGAGTATATCAATCGATTAGCAAGAGGAAAATTTACATATCAAAGACCGGAATTAGAAGTGCAGGATTATACGCTGACCGGCAGTGTCACGGCAGGCGGACAGGGATTGTTTACGTTCCGGTTTACGGCATCACAGCCGGCTTACGGCATTGTATTATCCAGTCATGCACGTGTCCGCATTGAAAAACCCCAGTTTGGCACGACACCGGCAGAGATAGTTTATACGGTAGATGCCGCGGATTTAAAAGAAGGAACGGTGATTCAGGGACAGTTTTATATTGTCAGCAGTGCGGGTGAAAAAAGCGTATCTTATGAATACACGGTTGAAGCGCAGAAGGTCATGACCAGCATGGGAGCAGCAGGCAGTATGTTTCATTTTGCCAATCTTGTACAGACTTCACCGGAGGAGGCAGCAGGCTTTTTTTTATCGCCGGATTTTAAACGGATATTTTTAAAAAACGATCCGGTACAGACCAATATTTATGATGTGGTAAAAGGCGCTAAAAACGGCAGTGAAGCCAACGTTTATGCAGCAATGGAAGAATTTTTAATTGCCGTGCGGAAAAAATCACCGGTTGGCATAGATGTTTTTCCGCAGACAAAGACATTTGCGGATTTTACGGAAAGCGTGAAAGAGCGTATAACGATTACCAGGAGCGGCTGGGGGTATACGGAGCTTACGGTTGAAACGGATGTACCGTTTATCTGTCCGAAGATAACACGCATTACGTCTGAGAATTTTACGGGCAATAAGTATGAACTGGAATATGTCATTGATGCGGACAAGCTGCACGCGGGCAGGAACTGGGGCAGAATGACAATCTGTTCTTTTACGCAGAAATATACGGTTGAAATTGAAGTAGACTGCGCCGGACAGGAAAATACGCACCGTGAGAAAAAGCAGGCGGTTCTTGCGCTGGTTCAGGAATATTTAAGTTTCAGAATGAAGCGGGAAGACAAGCGGGCATGGCAGGACAAATCTTTACAGATTATAGAACGCATGCGCGGTATCTGCGATGACGATATTTTTTTCAAGCTGGCACAGGCACAGATTCTGCTGGTGCAGAACCGCAGTGATGAAGCCGGCTGGCTGATTGACAATGTCAGGGATTTTCTTGAAGAAAATAAGGACAGCCATGTGGAATTGTACTGTTATTACCTGTATGTCAGTGCAATGTATTATAAAGATAAGTCCTATACCTTTGCGGCAGTTAAGGTAATCCGGGATTATTATGAAAACGGCTATGATACGTGGCGCGTTCTGTGGGTTTTATTTTATCTGGATGCTGTGGAAGATGCAAATAAGAGCATTAAGCTTTTACGGATTAAGGATGCATACCACAATGGCTGTGTAAGTCCTGTGATGTATTATGAAGCGTTACAGATTTTAAATGCACAGCCGGAGCTTTTGCGTGTGTTAAACGATTTTGAACTGCACATTTTACAGTTCGGCTGTAAGTACGGCATAATTTCCACGAAACTGACTTTGTATGTGTGTGAAATGATTGCAAACGGTAAAGTGGCAGATATGCAGTATTTAAGACTGCTTAAAGCATTAAACGACTTTTTTGACAAGGATGAAATCTTAACCGTACTTGTTACACATATGATCCGCAATGAGCTGGTTGGACCGGAATACGCAGGACTGTACGAGAAGGGAATTCTGCGTGGACTCCGCATTACGCGTCTGTATGAATTTTATATAGAAAGTTTAGATAAAAAAGAATTAAAACGCCTGCCGCAGATTGTACTGCGTTACTTTACATATGAGAGCAGTTTAAGTACAAAAAGCAAGGCATATCTGTATGCGGACATTTTAAAAAATCACAGCAGCTCCAGAGAAATCATGAACACGTATGCACCGCAGATAGAGCGGTTTGCCTATGGGCAGATGAAAAAGGGATATATTGATCCTTATCTGGAAGTGATTTATGGATGGCTGTTTCAGAATGTCGGTGTCAATGAAGAAACGGCACCATTCTTGTCAAGATACTTATTTACATACCGTATTACCGTATTCAATGACAAGATTGAGTCGGTGCTGGTAAAGCACAAGGAACTGCGCAAGGGACAGCGCTGTACGCTGGTGGGACGGACTGCCTATGTGCAGATGTATACAAGGGACTGCATTCTGATGTTTGAAGATGCAGGCAAACAGGTACATAAAGGCAGTATCCAGTATGAAATCGAGAGGGTTTATGATAATCCGGCATATTTAAAAGCGCTGGATGATTACTGCAGCAAAGACATTTATCTGCTGCTGAACTGGTTTGAACAAAGCTTAGAACAGCGTAAAAACGATGAAGAAGCCTGTGCAGTCTGTCTTGCATTGATGGCAGACGGCAATGTCAACCAGATTACAAGAAAACGGTTAAACAGCTGGCAGATACAGTATTATCATGAATATTATCATGGCGAAGATTTTGGAGAGCGCTATGAAAAGATTTTAAAAGAAGAATTGCAGATACACGATGCAGCGCTGCTGATTGAAACGTGTATTGCAGAAGGCATGTATGAGGATGCTTTTGATTTGGTATGTGAATACGGTTTTGAAGAAGCCGCACCGGCAAAGCTTTTACGTATGGCAAGAAATATGATTTTGTTAAGACCGCAGGAATACAATGAAAAACTGCTGGCGTGCTGTATTCATGTGTTTGATGAGGGCAAGTATGACGAAAATGTACTGGCATATTTAGAACAGTTTTATCAGGCAAAGTCCGATAAAATGATGAAAGTATGGCGTGCCTGTGCAGGATTTAGGGTGCCGTGCCAGGCACTGGCAGAGCGGATACTGGTGGAACGGCTATTTACAGGAAATTTATCTGGCAGAATTCCGGAAGTTTTTACGTATTACCGTCAGCAGCTGCCGGATGCGGCGGTTGAAATGGCTTATCTGGCAGAAAATGCGTACCGTTATTTTGTGAAACACGAAACGGCAGACGAACAGGTCTTTACCTGTATCGGCGGATATCTGCTGGAAAATAAAAAAATGCCGCCGGTGTGTGGTATGGCATATTTAAAATACCATACGCAGTTTGGACAGGAACAGCTTGGCGCTACACATATGCTGTTACTGCAAAAGCTGATGGATATGCTGTGTGCGGAAAATATTTTCTTTTCATTTTATGAGCAGTATAAGGGGATACTTTCCCTTCCGTATAATGCGGCAGACAAAACAACTGTAGAGTATTATGCACCGGAAAACAGCAAAGTACAGATATTCTACCGTCATGATGATAAGGAAGAATATCAAAGTGAAGTGTTATCCTGTGTGGCAGGCGGTGTTTATGCAAAGAGCTTTTCTTTGTTTTACGGGGAAAGCATACAGTACTATTTTCTGGAAGATGACGGAAAGAAAAAGAAAAAAACACAGGATGCCAGCCTGCTTTGTAACAATGTGACACCAAAAGAGCCGCAGGGACGTTTTGATTATTTAAATGATATGCTTGTCAGCATGGAAATGCATGATATGGCAACCATGAAAAAACTCATGCAGGGGTACTGCGTGCAGGATTACGTTGTGGAACAGATGTTTCAGCCTTTTTAAGAATGAAGGAGCTGCGCAGGCGGCAGAAGGAGATTGAATTGATAGTTGGAATAGATATCGGGCAGGAAAGTTCCCAAATCTGCTATTATGATGAACAGCAAAGACAGCCGGTATCGGTAAGCGTTGTAAATTCCGTGGACAACCGGCAGAAGTATCAGTTTGGATTTATGCTATCCGGTGCCAATCAGGATAATTTAAAAGAACTTCTTTGTACGCTGCTTGCGCTGCTTCCAAAAAACGGGCGAAAGGCAGGAGAACGGGATTCTATCTGTGTCACCGTCAGTGATTTTTCAAAGCCGGTGTTAGAAAAACTCTCGGCGGCAGTACAGCTTACAGGGTATGCAAAGGAAAACTGGAGTTTTATCAGCCATGAGGAAGCTTATGCGTATTACGCTTTTTCACAGAAAAAAGAGCTGTACGTCAACGGCGCGGTTTTACTCGATTACAGAGAAGACGGACTGCATACGCATTATATGACGATTGTAAAAAAAAGCGGGCAGGAAATGATACCGGAGGAAAGCCACGTTTACAGCTCCGAAATGATTTGTTCCGTGCCGCAAAGACGGAAAACACTGGCGCAGGCTGAAAAAGAACTGATACACTGTGTGCAGGATGCATTAAAGGATAAAATCGTATCTGCGGTATATCTGACGGGCGCCGGTTTTGAAGCAGAAAATCTGCCCAAGGAACTGACCCATGTGCTGTGCGCGCGCAGAAAAGCATTTGCGGGACAGAATCTGTTTGTAAAAGGTGCTGCATATGCTGCATTAAAGGAAGACACTTCTGCCGGTCATAGCAGCGGCAGACTGCTGGCGTGCAGAAACCGCATTACCACGGGGCTTGAATTAAATATCAAAGAACGCGGCGAGGAAAAGCGGTTCCGCATGGTCAGACCGGGAACGAACTGGTACGAAGCCGGACGCAGTGTAGAACTGATACTGGAAGATATGAGAACGATTCCTATTATTTTGCACAGGTGTGACACCGGACATGAATGGACACAGGAAATTGACATCAGTGCGATACCGTTCCGCCAGGGCAGGATGACAAGGGTGGCTTTTGAAGTCCGTTTTGACAGTGACAGCCATTGCGTGGTACGGATAGAAGATATGGGCTTTGGCGGATTTGTCAAAAGTTCCGGGGTTGTAGTGGAAGAAGAAATAAATTTGGAAACAGACAAAATTGCACAGAAAGAGGAATGAATATGAGCGGAATCATTTTATGCCGGACCGGGCGGGCATTAAAGCCGCTGGTTTTGGAAGAACCGGGGGTACAAATCTATTCACTGGAAGAATTGTGCTATTATATATACAACAATATCTATATTCTGACCAATGCATTTTTAGATGAAAAACTTATTGCGTTTATCCGGACAGAGATTAAGGAACCGTTGCTGGCAGACAAGCTTGAGCAGTTGAAGTGTGAAAATGCAGGGCTGGCGGAAGCGGTTGTGACCATTTTAAAGTATGTGGATTATTATGATACGGCAGAAATTGAACAGGTAAAGGACCTGCTTGCGATGCTGGATACACAGAATGTCTATGAACGGATGAAAATGCGTGCAGACCGGTTTCTTGAAAAAGGCTGCTATTATAGTGCAATCAGCAATTATGATAAAATTGTAAATGGAGAGCGCGACATCAATCTTTCAGGGCTGTTTTACGCAAAGGTCTATCACAATCTGGGAACTGCCTATGCCAGAATGTTCTTCTTTGAAAAAGCGGCAAAGTATTTTGAAGAAGCGTATAAAATCGGTCAGCATGAAAAGTCCCGGAAATGTTATCTTGCGGCATGCCGTATGGCAGAGGGTGAGGAACAGATACAGGATATGCAGGCACCGGAAGAAGAACAGGTGCTGCAAAGAGAACTGGAACTGCTTACAGACAATGCACGTTACAGCGATGAATACCGTGCGATGCAGAAAATGGAACACTTAAAATCCGACGGTGAAGTAGCACAGTATTATAAGGCGATTGATGACTGCATGGACAGATGGAAAGCGCAGTATAAAAGGTATACGTCATAGACGGATGAAATGAGGAAATATGGGATTATTAAATTATATCAAGGGAACAATTAAAGAAAATTACGATTTGGAAGATATCGAGGACATTGAAGACATTGATGATTTTGTCTATGACGATGAGCAGAATACAGGGGAAGAACAAAATGCGGATAATTCGCGGACAGAAGATTTAACGGGACTTGTCAGCGAATTTGAAAAAAATTATCAGAAGCATGAAAAAAAAGCAAAAGCACCGCAGAAAAAGAATAAAAAGGTCAGTTCCGAAGAAAAAATCCAGGAACAGCGCAGAAAAGCAAAAGAAGAAGAAAAAAAGTATGATGAGCTGTTAAACAGTGTGCAGGCAAAGTCCCTGATTCATGTAGTAGATAAGATGAATCAGGCAGGGACACAGGAAAATTATTCGGGGAAGCTTGCAAAAGAAGAAAAAGAAGAAACGGAATATTTAAAACAGCTTGAAAAAGAAGAAGAAAAAAAGCGGATTCAGGAAGTTTTAAATTATTCGGAAGAAGATAAAGAATTCGATGCCAGTGCCGTACATATCCCGGATGTATCCAGAACACCGCGCCGTCTGGACAATATTAATACGGATTACTACGATAAGGAAGAAACAAAAGCTTATATCCGCAGCCAGTGTGAAATCATGGAAGAAGCCACCGGACACATTGAACTGGCGATGGAAGAATACAATGTCGTTACGGAACATTTTTCGGATATCCAGCTGATTGATACGGCACCGGACAATATCCGCAGAAGGATTACGGAAACGGCAGACCGTGTAGATAATCTGACGGTAGACCGGCGGATTTTTAAATCCGGCGAGCATAAGCTTTCCACCCATACGTATCACCGCATGGAACAGTTTGAAGATGAACTGCCGCGTGGTATGAAGTATCTGGAAAAACAGGAATCGTATTATGAAACCGTCAAACGGGATATGAGGATTCTTGAAGGGGAACGCATGAGTCTGCGCATGGAGGCTGCGGCACTCACAACGCGCCAGCTGCGTATCAGAAGCCTTGCCCTTGCCGCGATTGTCGGGCTGGCATTCGTATTTATGGTATTTTTCATTGCGCTTTCCGTAACGGAAGATACACAAAATACCATGCTTTATATTGTCGTTGCCTTTCTGGGAGCGGTGCTTGCCCTTGGCATGTTTGCCCTGCTAAAATATACGGAACGGCAGGTTCTGGTGACGGAAATCAAACTCAATAAAGCTACGACATTACTGAATAAAACAAAGATTAAGTATATCAACGCAGCCAATACGCTTGATTATGAATATCATAAATATCATGTCAGAAGTTCGTATGAACTGTCAAAGAAATATGAAGTTTATATGGACATGAAAAATGAGCAGCGCAAGATTGTACAGATGACGACCAAATTAAGTGAAGCAGAAGAAGATTTACTGGATTTACTCAAAAAACTCGGACTCTATGATGCCAAATTGTGGCTGTCACAGGTACGTGCCCTTGTATACAGCAAGGATATGGTGGAAGTGCGGCACGATTTGAATACACAGCGCCAGAAACTGCGCAAACAGATAGAATATAACGAAAACAGGATTGAGGAAGCAAAGAAGAATATTAAAGAGGCAGCGGTCCGTAATCCCGACTGTATGGACGAAGCAATCCATATTATTGAGCAGTTTGAGAGTAAAAACGTAAGAAATCAGTAAAAACTGCTTGCCAATTTGTAGTCATATGATAAAATAAAAGTTAGGTTTTGCAATTGGAGGAAAAGAAAATGATGAAAGAAAGACTGCATGAAATCAGAGAAAAGGCATTAGCCCAGATTAATTCCACTGATTCACTTGAAAAATTAAATGAGGTAAGAGTTTCTTTCCTGGGTAAAAAGGGAGAACTTACAGAAGTCTTAAAGGGCATGAAAGACGTTGCACCTCAGGACAGACCGGCAGTTGGACAAATCGTAAATGAAACCAGACAGGCAATTGAGGAAGTACTGGAAAACGCGAAAAAGGAACTTTCCGCAAAAATGCGTGAAGTCCAGTTAAAGAGCGAAGTGATTGACGTAACACTTCCGGCAAAGAAAAACAATGTCGGACACAGACATCCAAACACTGTTGCACTCGATGAAGTAAAGAGAATATTTGTCGGCATGGGTTATGAAGTCGTAGAAGGACCGGAAGTAGAATATGATTATTACAATTTTGAAGCGTTAAATATCCCTGCAAATCATCCGGCAAAAGATGAACAGGATACATTTTATATTAATGATAAAGTTGTACTGAGAACCCAGACTTCACCGGTTCAGGTCCGTGAAATGGAAAAAGGCAAGCTGCCGATCCGTATGATTGCGCCGGGCAGGGTATTCCGTGCAGATGAAGTCGATGCAACCCATTCTCCATGCTTCCATCAGATTGAAGGCATGGTTATTGATGAGGGTATTACATTTGCAGATTTAAAAGGAACACTGGCTGAATTCGCAAGAGAGTTATTCGGACCGGAAACAAAAGTAAAATTCCGTCCTCATCATTTTCCATTTACAGAGCCAAGTGCAGAAATGGACGTGACATGTTTTAAGTGCGGCGGTAAGGGCTGCCGTATGTGTAAGGGCGAAGGCTGGATTGAAATTCTTGGCTGTGGTATGATTCACCCGCATGTATTTGAAATGAGCGGTATTGACCAGAACAAATATACAGGATTTGCATTCGGAATCGGTTTGGAAAGAATTGCGTTGCTGAAGTATGAAATTGATGATATGAGACTTCTCTATGAAAATGACGTAAGATTCTTAAAACAGTTCTAAAAAGAACGACGGCTGTAAGACAGCAAAGAAATTGGATACGAGGAAAGGATATTGAATCATGAATACATCATTAAATTGGATTAAGGCAATGGTTCCGGGACTGGATGTAACAGACCAGGAATTCAGGGACGCAATGACACTTTCGGGAACAAAGGTGGAAAATTTTACCGCTTTTGACAAAAATCTTGATAAAATCGTTGTCGGACAGATTGAATCGGTCGAAAAGCACCCGGATGCAGATAAGCTGGTAATCTGCCAGGTGAATGTCGGCAGTGAAACTGTTCAGATTGTAACAGGCGCACCGAATATTCCGGTGGGTTCATCAGGACAGAAAGTACCGGTTGTATTAGATGGCGGACGTGTGGCAGGTGGTCATGACGGCGGCGCACTTCCGGAAGACGGCATTAAGATTAAAAAGGGTAAGTTAAGAGGTGTAGAAAGCTTCGGTATGATGTGTGCCATTGAAGAACTCGGTTCTTCCCGTGAATTTTATCCGGATGCACCGGAAAACGGCATTTACATTTTAGGTGATGATGCACAGGTTGGAGAAGATGCCGTTCACTATCTCGGTTTGGATGATACCGTATTTGAATATGAAATTACAAACAACCGTGTAGACTGCTACAGTATTATCGGTATTGCAAGGGAAGCAGCGGCAACCTTCAGAAAGCCGTTTACACCGCCGGTTGTAACAGAAACAGGCAACGCAGAAGACATTAACGATTATGTAAAGGTTGATGTGGAAGCCACAGACCTCTGCAGCCGTTACACCGCAAGACTTGTAAAGAATATCAAGCTTGCTCCGTCACCGAAGTGGATGCAGCGCAGACTGGCATCAGCAGGTATCCGTCCGATTAACAACATCGTGGATATTACAAACTACGTTATGGAAGAATACGGTCAGCCAATGCACGCTTATGATTATGACACCCTTGCAGGCGGTAAGATTGTTGTAAGACGTGCCAAAGACGGTGAGAAGTTCATGACATTGGATGGACAGGAAAGAACACTTGATTCTGATATGCTGATGATCTGTGACGGTGAAAAGGCTGTCGGTCTTGCAGGTATCATGGGCGGTGAAAATTCCAAGATTACGGATGACGTAAAGACCATGTTATTTGAAGCTGCAACCTTTGACGGCACAAATATCAGAAAGGCAACAAAGCGCCTGGGTCTTCGTACAGATGCTTCCGGTAAGTTTGAAAAGGGCTTAGATCCTGAAAATGCACTGGCGGCAATGAACAGAGCATGCCAGTTAATCGAAGAACTTGGAGCCGGTGAAATTGTCGGCGGCGTGGTTGACGTATATCCGAATAAGAAGGAAAGAGTCAGAGTGCCGTTTGAACCGGAAAGAATCAATGCACTACTAGGTACAAATGTTTCCGTGGAAGAAATGCTTGGATACTTTAAGATGCTTGAATTAGACTATGATGAAGCAAAGCAGGAACTGATTATTCCGACGTTCCGTCAGGATTTATTAAGAACAGCGGATATTGCGGAAGAAGTTGCAAGATTTTTCGGATATGCCAATATTCCTACAACACTGCCACACGGAGCTTCTACAATGGGTAAGATTTCCTTTAAGCAGAGAGTGGAAGATGTAGCCGGAGAAATCGCACAGTTCTGCGGATTCTCACAGGCAATGACTTATTCATTTGAAAGTCCGAAGGTATTTGATAAGTTAAAGCTGGCAGCAGATGCAGAGGAAAGAAAGACAGTTGTCATTTCCAATCCGTTAGGAGAAGATTTCTCCATTATGAGAACACTGCCGTTAAACGGAATGTTGAATTCGCTTGCAACCAACTACAACCGTAGAAATAAAGATGTAAAGCTTTATGAACTGGCAAAGGTTTATGTTCCGGTAGAAGGAGAAGACCTTCCGGATGAGAGAGTACAGTTCACACTGGGCTTCTACGGCGACGGCGATTTCTTTACAATGAAGGGTGTTGTTGAAGAATTCTTAGAAAAAATCGGTATGAGTGCAAGACCGGAATATGATCCGGAAGCCGGAAAGACATTTTTACATCCGGGACGTCAGGCAGAGATTCTTTACAAAGATACTGTAATCGGTTATCTCGGTGAAGTACACCCGGATGTTGCAGACACCTATGGACTGGGCGAGAGAACATATATTGCCGTACTTGATTTACCGGAAATTTTACCGTTTGCTTCATTTGACAGAAAGTACGAAGGCATTGCAAAATTCCCTGCTGTTACAAGAGATATCAGTATGGTAATGCCAAAGACGGTACTTGTCGGTGAAGTAGAAAAGATTATTGAAAAGAGAGGCGGAAAGCTTCTTGAAAAATATAACCTGTTTGATATTTATGAAGGTGCACAGATTAAGGAAGGTTTCAAGTCCGTAGCTTATACCATTTCTTTCCGTGCAAAGGACAGAACATTAGAAGATAAAGATATCCAGCCGATTATGGAAAAGATTCTGGGAGACCTTTCCGGCATGGGCATCGAACTTCGTTCTTAATTATAAATAAAAAACAGCCCGTTCTGCGGCAGAAAAGCTAACTGCCGCGAAGCGGAAAAAGATAGGAATGGAGCAGCATATGGAATCAATGAATTTACATGATTTTTATTATGATCTGCCACAGGAGCTGATTGCACAGGACCCGCTGTCAGACCGTTCCAGTTCAAGACTGATGGTACTGGATAAAAAGACAGGGGAAATACAGCACAAAATTTTTAAAGATGTGATTGATTACTTAAATCCGGGAGATTGTCTGGTCATTAACGATACCAAGGTGATTCCGGCTAGACTGATAGGCGAAAAAGTCGGAACGGGCGCGGCAATCGAAGTGCTTTTGCTTACCCGCAAGCAGGATTTAAAAGACACATGGGAAGTGCTTGTAAAGCCGGGTAAAAAGGCAAAAATCGGTACACAGATCAGCTTTGGCGGTGGAAAATTAATCGGAGAGATTGTGGATATTGTAGAAGAAGGCAATCGTATGATACAATTCACTTATGACGGTATTTTTGAAGAAATACTCGATGAACTGGGTCAGATGCCGCTTCCACCGTATATCACACACCGTCTGGAGGATAAGAACCGTTACCAGACGGTATATGCAACTCACACAGGTTCGGCAGCAGCACCGACGGCAGGACTGCATTTTACACCGGAACTTCTGGAAGAGATTAAGGCAAAAGGTGTGGATATTGCGAGAGTTACACTTCATGTGGGGCTGGGAACATTCCGTCCGGTAAAAGTGGATGAGATTACCGAGCATCATATGCATTCGGAATTCTTCATGATCGATGAAGAAGCGGCTGAGAAGATCAATCGTGCAAAAGAGACGGGACACCGTGTTATCTGCGTCGGAACGACAAGCTGCAGAACGGTAGAATCGGCAGCAGATGAGAATGGACATCTGGAAGCGAAGAGTGGATGGA
>ENA-OPWD01001287-OPWD01001287.1-human-gut-metagenome-genome-assembly--contig:-NODE-1287-length-17776-cov-1.995711_pt1 | contig 17776 bp, 17 predicted proteins | sample MGYA00241502_ERZ501996 | MGnify/ENA primary metagenome ERZ501996 (study PRJEB25962, sample SAMEA2042011) | human gut metagenome | biome: human gut; feature: human-associated habitat; material: faeces... | reverse complement strand
TTCCACCACATCCGCCGCGCCACCGGCATGAATCTTATTATAGGTAGTCCCATAAAAATCATCAAATACAGATACGCGCTTGAAATCGGATAAATCTTTTGCTTTCCGTCCGGTTTGAAGTGCCCATGCACGATATGCATAATAAGCCCCAAGACTTGTCCAATGATGATCCGTCCGATAGTAAATATATTCCTCATTATGCGACTGCATCGTTTTCGTTAAATCGTATATCAAGTTAGGCGCATCAACTTTTGTCTGCAAATCCCGAATCGTAGACTGCCAGTCTATCGTGTCTGCGTAAGCCGGCAAAACATTTGTAAGCGCTGTCGTTTTCGATGGAACAAACATTGCCCTCACATGCTTCCTGCCATATCTTTTTTCCGTTTCATTGAGAAACGTTGTCAGATATGTTTCATTTTCCTTTATCTGCCCTGAATCAAAATCCGCCTTTTCGTATTTTTCAAGCAGGTAATTATTTTTCCCAAGATAAACGCCATTAAAGTCTTTTTTCCCAAGGGCAATCTGCTCTCGCACCGCCAAATCCACCCATTTGTCACGGAAAAAAAACTGGTCACTTAAATATGTATCATATTCCTTTTGATATTCTCCCGATAAAATACGCTTTGCCGTGATTTTTGGTTTCTTAGCCAGTTCACGATTCTCCACATCCGAAAACTCCCGGTCCGGCAGAACAAAAGAAACCACCGTACCACCAAAAAGCATGACACAAAAAACAATGAGCATTGCCAGTTTCATTTTTCTCATCCACCACACCTCCTAAAATCGAAAATATAAAAACGGATTATACGAAGAATTGACTAACAGCGCAACACTCAGTATAAAAACAACAACGACAAACAACGTACCACACACTTCTCGACGCATGGTCTTCTCCGGCAAAAAGAATCGGTTTATACAGGTGCGAAGCAGCGAAACCGAACCAATAATGGCAATCACAAGTAAAATCAGGTAAGAGGAAAGCAGATACATTGCCTCTCGATTAACAAAATTTCCACTGATGCCAAATAATGTTTTGAAATAATTTGTTCCATCTGCCATATCCTGCCACGAAAAAATTCCCCAGCCAAGAATAACAAAAAACATCGTATATAAATGCATGAAAAAAGATGGCAGACGGCTAAATACCGGCTTCCACAACAATTTTTCAATCATAAGAAGAATTCCGTAGTAAATTCCCCATACAACAAAGTTTCCATAAGCCCCATGCCACAATCCGGTCAAAAGCCATACAATAGAAATATTTAAAATTTGTCTGCCAAATCCCTTTCGATTGCCACCTAACGGGATATAAACATATTCCTTAAACCATGTACCAAGAGAAATGTGCCATCTGCGCCAAAACTCGGTAATACTTCTCGATTCATACGGATGCTTAAAGTTTTCAGGAAAAGAAAATCCAAACATCGAGCCAAGTCCGATTGCCATATCTGAATAACCGGAGAAATCAAAATATATTTGTAACGTAAATGCAATCACACCAAGCCATGCAGAAACCGTTGTCAAATCCGCCGCCCCCATGCCGGCAATTTCACGAAAGAGATCGCCAATCGGATTGGCAATCAACACTTTTTTCCCGAGACCTATCATAAATCGAACAATTCCCTTACTAAATAAATCAATTGTTTCTTTCCGTTTTACCATCTGTTCTTCCACTGTCTGATAGCGGATAATCGGTCCGGCAATCAATTGTGGGAACAACGCAACATAGGTTCCAAACGTCACAAAGTTTTTCTGCACCTTCACTTCTTTCCGGTACACATCAATCACATAGGACATCGTCTGAAAAGTGTAAAAAGAAATACCAATCGGCAGAGGAAGATTTAACTGCGGCATTTCTACACCTGCCATATATCCGGCCATCCGCAAAAAAAAGTCCGCATACTTAAAGAACCCTAACAAAAGCAGACTGACTACGCAGGCAATTGTTAAGGAACAAATCTGTCCTCGTTTATTTTCTCTTTTCTGATAATAAGAAAGACGAAGTCCGGCGCAATATGCTACAAGTGTAGAGAACAGAATCAAGACAATATAAACCGGCTCTCCCCATGCATAGAAAACCAAACTGCCCCCAAAAAGAACCGCATTGCGGAATCTCCTTGGGGTACAGTAATAAACAACTAACATAATCGGCAAAAACCGAAACAAAAACAATAAACTACTAAATACCATGAGGCAGTTCTCCTACAATTTCTTCTTCAATGCCGCCTGTCCTTTTTTGTTGACAGCTTTTGACGGAGACATTGCAATATACCAGACAAAAGTTCCTTTTTTCCCATAAATTGCATTCTTAAATACTTTCTGCTCAGTTTTAGAATAATCACTTAAATAATCACTCTTGCTATTTGCCTTCTGGTACTTTTTCAAAGCATTATATAATTTTTTCGCACCTTTTCCATTTTTTGCTTCCATCACACAAAGGCTGTACGCCTCTTTTGAATCACATACATACTGAATTGTTTTCACCTGGCTGCGAACTGAGTGAGTAAGCGCTCCAAAATCCAGTGCAGCCGCCGAAGAATATTTCAATTTCTTTGCACCACCGGTTGCTTTTAACGCATACCCGCAAAGTGTCTTGCAGCTTTCCTTTTTCTTTGCCGCCTGTCCCATCTGTGGAAACAGACTGATACACATAATTACCATGCATACAACCGCTGCTATTCTCATGCCGTATTTTTTCATCTTTATTATCCTCCTCGACCATCTCTCTGTCTATCATATTTTGCCAGTATCTTTCCGAACTTAGCATATGCCGGCGGTTTCCAATGATATCCGTCTCCTGTTGCATAAGCCGCCTTCAAATACCCTTTTGAATCTTTCAAAAAATCGGTATAATCCAAATAGGTAACGCTCATCTTCTTTGCCAGTTTCTTTAACTTTCGATTAAAGACCGGTCGCTGCCAGAATCCCGGATGTCTTGCTTTTTCTGCACGCGTCACCGGTGAAATTGCACACACAATAATATCCGTATCCGGACAAGACTGCTTAATTGCCTCTAACATGTCACGGTACTCACTTAACATATTACTAATCTTCTGATAATGAATCTCGTTCATACCAAGCATCATATACACGCGGTATGGTTTGGCAGCAATCAGCTTCTGAAGTCCGGTTCTTCCATGAAACACTCTCTTTGTATGGAATGTCACCGTATTCAGTCCCCGGTATGCAATCGTCCTCTTTTTACCACCAATCGGCATATGGGCGAAACCACCTTCGTATGTCAAGCCTTCCGTAATCGAATCGCCGGCAAACACTGTTGTCCTCACATACGTTTTCATCTTCTTAGAAACAACTTTAGAAGGATTGCTATCGGTCTCCGACAGCTGCTTTTTCTCTCCTGCCGTTATGTAAAAATAATATTTCTTTTTGTTTTTCAGTTTTTTCACAAGGCAGACATTGTTTTTTGTTGAAAGCTTCTTTCGATATTTTCCATCTTTCTTTGTTGAAACAAAAACATGATAATACTTTGTCTTCTTTTGTTTCTTCCATGTCAGCTTTACACTATGGGTAGAAAAACGAACTACCTTTACTTTTTTTACACAAGGTAATTTCTTTACCGGTACGGCCGGTGTTGCCGGAATTTCAGTCGGCACCGGTGTACTCGTTGCCCCTGCGTCCGGTGTCACCTCAGGCAATGCTGTCGCCATCTCCTGTCCCTTCACCATCGTAGCACTCGGCAATGACCGAAATGGCACAAGGCTAACAATAGCTGCTGCTGCGCATACCGTCAAAACAACTCGTTTCTTTTGATTCATCGTTTAAACTCTTCTTTCTGTTTTTTTTCACATCCGTATGTATTATACGCTTATCTATTATACTAGTCAATTATTGTTGATTTTTCCAAATTTTAACCATCTGGTTTTAAATGGCACTATGCCAACCGCTAATAAATTTTCTATACATTCCAACCATTTTCTCTAATTATTTTCCAAATTTCTTCTTCCGATTCTTCACACTCGTCCGCAATTTGTGAAATTGACTTTCCTTTATTTAATTTCTTCTGAATTTGTACACGCAGACCTTGACCAATTCCTAATTCGATTCCCTGCTCAATCCCTTGCTCGATTCCCTTTGTAATCCCTTCTTTCAATCCTTGCTCACGCCCCTGTTCATACTTCTCATCCATCTTCATTTCCAGCGTCATATAATCATCCCTCCATTCCGTATCTCGCCGGATTTCCAGCACGCGCTGTTCCAGCCGCTCCGTAAACCCATCCGTCGGAGTCTTTGTTTTCAGGTAATCAAGAAGATGCGCAAGTTCCTTCGGCACACCTTCTCTGCTTCCGTTTATGTTAATAAAAATCGTTTTCCTTTTATCCTGCAAATGAATCTCTGTATCCTCACGGCAAATCGATTCAAATGTATATACACTCCGATTTTTTGCAAACAAGTCAAAATTACATACAAAAATAACAATTGAATGTTTTAGGTTTCCATACTTCTCTCCTGCGGCAATCTGGTAACTATCCATCTCACTGTGGTAATAACGGCTCCGCAGTGGCAGCTCCCTCATCTTCGTCGTCTGCATCTCAATGTCATAGGCGTTTCCCTTTTTGTCCTTTGCATAAACATCAAGACGGACACCCTTCGCATGAAAATTCGATTTCATGCTCACCTGGGTTCCCACGACGACAATTTCCTCAATCTCGATACCGAGGATTCTCTGTAAAAATTCTCTGCAATCCTCAGAATTGCTTAAAACTGTGCAAAACATCACGTCATCGGTGATGCCGATTTTGTCAAAATCAATGTGTCTTCTCATGTGACATACCTCCCTCTCAGGGAGATGTCCCATATGCTAACCTCCCTGCTTTTTCAATTTTGTTTTTTGTGATTTCGCAGTGAAGTTTTTTCTCGATTCTATACTATTTGACTTTTTCTGATAATGTTTGGACTTTCTGCTTGTGCATATCTTAACACAACTAAATATAGATTGCAACACAAAAATATATCTAAAACAGCACCATAAACGCAAGTGCATAAGTCAATACATCTGGATGAATCGACTCTTCTATGGCCGGGTACACATGTTTTTCCATAACCTTGGTATGCTCAAAAATCCGCCCTAACTCAGCCATAAGTGGAAAATAATCATCTTTTCCATCCTCTTTCCAAATACACGGCAGGACCTCCGAAAGGATTATATAATTACATGCACTACTAAGCAAAACCTGCAAAAAATCTGCTTCATTACAAAGATACAAACATTTCGCAAGATAGCTTGCATACAACTTTCGTTTTGCAGAAAACTGTTGATCCGAACAATTTTTATTTTTCTCCCAAAGCAGACGCACATATCTTTTCCGCTTGGCATCACTCAACCCATACACCGCCTCATTCCATAGAACATGGGTCTTCGCCCGAAGATTCGTCTGACGGATAATATGACAAAACGTATCCACAACAGAAGAAATCACTTCCCATGCCGAATTTTCCAAGTCTTCCTTTGACATACTGTTTTTCACCAATTCAAATTCCTGTAAAAGAGAAGAAATCGTCCCCTCATTCGGAATTTCAATACCTCCAGCCTTTTTCTTTTCCTGAGAAAACGCATCCATGTAAAGATATAAAACCGCTCCCAGACCAATTCCAAGCGGAATGGATTCTTCCTGTAAAATATCCATACTAACACTCATAAATTCAGCCATTTTCTCCTCAAACGGAAGAGTTTCTTTCTCTCCTTCCTCAACCAGATAAAGTGGACCTTCATGCTCAAAAATTCTCTTAAGTACCTCTTCACACGAATGATTCAGCATAGAAAAAGTAGTCTTTCCTTCAATATTCAGGCAGGCCCTCGGAAAAAGTTTACACGCATTGCCCATGTGCTCCGGACCATATTCTTGATAAATCTTACAAAGACCCATTTCATCTAAAAACGGACACTCTTTTTTTTCCGTCATTTTTATAAAATAATTTCCATCCGTCTGCCCGATATTCTTCTTTACATATTTACTAAATGCCCCATGAGAAGCCTCGTAAAAATCATAAGTTTCTTTGTCTAACGCAATGTCCCAGCCACTGCAGCAGGTATTTTTGCACGCTGAACCAATACAGACAAAAGAATCAAAAAAATCAAATTTGTAGGACACTGTACCTTCTCCCCTTTTACTATTTCATAAACTCTGCTAATTTCTGCGGTTCTCCATGTCCGGGATAAACCATAATTTCTCTGTCAAGTGACTCCAAATATGGTAGTGTAATACTGGCAAAGTCTTTTTTACTGCCACCCGGCAGGCGAAGAATCGTTTCGTGCCCGGTCACTAGCGTATCACCGGAAAAGAGAATCTCTTCATCCACTAAAATGCAAATACTCCCCTTTGAGTGTCCGGGTGTTTCCTTCAGAAATATCTTATGTCCCTGCCAGATAAATTCATATTCACCTTCAAATGTTTCATCTGCCTTGCAGGAATATGGCTGAATATTCATATTCTGCACATACTCTTGTATTCTTTCTTCTTTTCCAACAAAAAGCACTTCCCAAAATTCAGATAAATTTCTACAGGGATTATCCAACGCATCTGCACATAATTGAGAACATAACACACACACGTTTTCAAAATTTTCTTTTAACCAATTTACTCCTGATATATGGTCATAATGCTCATGTGTCAAAATCACAAGAATACGGTTAATATTTCTCCCCCTTAAATATAAGAGAGCATCTTTTGAAACACATGGGTCTATAACCACTGCGCTGTCTCCTTCCTGCCAAATATACATACAGGAATCAATTGGATAAAACGCATAACTTTGAATCCTCTTATCTTCCTTTTTCATTTCAATTGTCCTCTAACACCAATTGTATTTTATATGCCCCTTTGTTCAGCTCGTAATGATAAGTATGCAACTGTTTTCCAGCTATAAAAAAATCACCTTTGTAAATCGCATAATTTTTTATTCTATACATCTTATTACCAAAACGAAACCTAAGAGCCCCCATTAATGCCAAAACACCATAATCATACGTTCTCAGCATTCTGGAAATCAATTCTCCATCATCTGTTTCACAAATTTCCGCATTATGTGGAAATTGTGAACTTTTATAAAAATGTTCTCCTTTCCCATTTTTAATTCCTCTTATTCGTTCATCCAAAAATTGAGGCATCATCTCTTTAAAACACTGAATTCCCAATTCCATTCCTTTTTGAACAATCTGAAATGCTGTACTGGTCTCGTCAAGAACTATTTTTTTCTGACATATAATTTCTCCTGCATCCAATTCTGCATTTACATAATGCCATGTAACACCAGTAAATTCTTCACTATTATAAATTACCCAGGAAGGAATATTTACGCCTTTGTAGTCCGGCAAAAAAGAGTAATGAAAATTTATTATTTCCACCATATTACTCTCACATATTTCACGCGGAATAATCACAGAATTATTCGCACTTATAACTAATGTTTTTGGAACAATTGCTTGGCTCAAAGTAGTAATAACCTCATTGGCAGGAAAATATCGCACATTGTTTTTATCACAATTTATTTTCAACAATGAGACAGGGCTATATTGGCTTTCTATTACAAAAATATTTGTCTTGTCAACATAATTTAATAGTTCATGCAAACAGTCGACAGCTATCTTCCCGTTGCCCAGAATTACAATGCGTTGAAATCTCATTTCGTATTTTCCCTCCAATTCCTCTGCAATTTTTCCAAAGTCTTTATTGGTCATTAAGCGTGCATCATATCCATCAAATCTCCTACCGTCTTACATACGGTGATTTCTGACGCATGAAAAATCTTATCAAATTTTTCATTCATAAATGCAATAAAAGAAAGTACCGCCACGGAATCCCATGTCTCTACCTCTTCTAAAACCGTATCCCGGTCAAATTCTCCCAAATCCATTTCTAATACATCTACTAATTCTTCCATTTTTTCCTGTTCTGTCATTTTAATATCCTCCATTTTTATAATTAAATTTCTCCGCCATTTTTCTTTACAACTTCACAAATTGTTGTAATATTCTGAAAATTCTCAGGAATGATGTCAAGCCCATCAATCAATATACCAAACGCTGCCTCAATTTCTGAAACCACTGTTACGATATCAAAGGAATCCAAAAGACCATCTTCAATATAATCATTGCTTTCCTTAAAATCAAATTCCGGTCGGATTTCCTCCAAAATTTTATAAATCTGTTCCATCTTTTTATCCTCCATTTTATTTTTTATTTAATTACAACCTGCTGTTACCGGTATCAAAGTTCCTGTTATATATTTTGCTTTATCGGAAATCAAAAACTCCACTAAATAAGCAAGATATCTTGGATCAATAATACCAAACGGCTGGTTAGTCTCAATTCTTCCTTGTAAATCAAATGTATTTTCCATATCACCACGCAGCAAAGGTGTGTCCACATAAGTTGGCAATATAGCATTCACACGTATTTTTCGTCTTGAAAATTCCTTCGACATCACCTGAACAATAGCATCCAACGCCGCTTTTGACGCCGCATAACCGCAGTGCCCCGGTATACACGAATGAGCTGCCATCGAAGAAACTGCCACAATTGAACCACCATCATTACTATAACGTTTCGAGCCGAAATATCTTCCCAGTTCAGCAAATGCATACGCATTAATTTCCATCTGGGTTTCCATATCTTCATGAATACGAATTCTTTTTACCGGCATGGACGTTCCTACTCCGGCACAATGAATAAAGCCATCAAACTTCATTTCCTGCTCTTTGCAGACATCAAAAATTGTATCGTACTCATCAAATTTCGTCAAATCAAACGGAATTAGTATTGGTTCATTTACCATTTCTTTTGCCGCCTCTTTAAGTTTTTGTTCACTTCTTGCCACCATCACCACACGATAGCCGCATTCCGACAAATACTTAGAAACCGCTGCACCAATTCCTGATGATGCTCCTGTCACTAAAAATGTTTTCATCTTTTTTCACCTATTTCACAAAAATATAATCTCGAATTTTTGTATCCTTCCATGCATTTCGGCGGAGCGCTTTTTTATTTTCGGCATTAAACCATGCATAGTGCATTTTAATGCCATTTTCCTCATATTCAATCTCCTTGACACGGCGCTCTATGCTGTACAGAATATCGGCAGAGGTATGATTATAAGAAAAAGCACAGTACAGCTTTTTCCCTTCTCTTCGATAAATAAAAAAACACTCAATTTTATCACCAATTTTATAAAGCATAACTTCTTTTTCTTTCACAATCTGCAGCAATTCATCTTCCGACGGAATATGGTCTGCCTGCAAATCAAAGTTTTCCAACAAAAGTTCATAAATCTGTGGAACATCTGATTCCTCGGCATATTTCCCGCAGTCCGGCTGATACATATCATAAAGAAGCTTCGCCACCTTTCCTTCCGGAATTTTCTCTTCTGCTTCTACCTGAATCTGTCTTTTCAGATATGTCGCATAATGATGATAGCCACCTTTTTCAATTGCCTCAAAAGGTGCATCCCCTTCCCGGCACAAATAATCTATGACTGCATGCTCCGGTGTCTCTTTTAATAACACCTTCAGTTCTTCTAAATCTGCTGTATGAAAATAAACACGGAATACGCCTTCTTTTTTTCGCCAAAAGACTACCGTCTTTTTCCCTGCTACCATCTGATATTCCGTATCCATGGAGTCCCCCGGATAAAAATTGGAATACGATACTTCACCGGCTTTGCGACATTTCGTTATCTGCTGCATAACCTCATGCAAACTACTCATCTTTATTCCTCACTTCCTATAAATTCGATACTGTCATCTCGCAAAAATCGAGGTCACCCAGTTCCAAGAGTGCTGCCCCCCAGCATAACCCGGCACCAAATCCCGCAAGACAGCACCGATAGGAATTTTCTTTTATCTCCTCTGAAAGATTACTTGCCAATGCAAAAGGAACCGTATTGCTGTTGGAATTTCCAAAATCACCAACTACATTCATCGGCATCTTTTCATAAGGAACTTTCATTTTATCTGCCAGTTTCTGCAACATAAATTTATTAGGCTGGTGGAACAAAAACCAATCCACATCGTCCACTGAAACATCCCCATAGGATAACAATTCTTCAACCATTGGCGGCACTTCTCTCTGAACAAAATTAAACACACCGGAACCATCCATCCACATACAATTCTGGGTTCGCATCGTGCCATCTCCAATGTCCATCATAACATCCGTTTCCGGACTTCTCGGCAGACGAAATCCTCCCGCCGGAATAATTAATGCGTTGCGGTTTGCTCCATCATTATATAAACTCAAAAAGATATCGCCCGCCTCCGAATCATTTTCAATAATGGATACACTTGCACCATCACCACCAAAACTTGGATAAGCAAGCGGCGTTTCCTTCTCTTTCCGACATAACACATCACCGGTAAACAATACAACTTTTTTGTCCTTTGGCATATGTTCCAAAAGCATACAGGCTTCCATCAGCCCCATAATATAACCGGCACATGCCTGAGGAATATCTACACACACAACATCGTGAGGCAAATCAAACTCTCCATGAATGATATTACTGACATGCGGCACATAATGATCCGGAGAAATCGTTACGACTACTACTGCACCAATTTCCTCTTTTTTAATCCAGTTATGTTTCAAAACATAATCAAATCCATACACACATAAATCTGATGTCGTTGTCTTTGATTTCGCTGCTCTGCGCTTTCCATAACCCATAATCCGCTTCAGGCGTTTTGTGTGAATATCTTGAAATGGTTTTGTTTCTTCATCATAATCGTATTCATTTTCCGGGAGCACTCCTAATACTCCACGAATTCTTTTTTGATGGAATGTTGTAATCATTTTATCCTCCTTAACCGACTCTAACTTCTCGGAATACTTGGTCTATCCTGGTCTCCGTCGCCGCGGTACAAATGAAAGGACGGCCAGTGAGCAACCACAATGCGGATTTTCACGTTTTCCCTTTCAAATGGCTCAAAATAGTTCGGAATAATATTTCCATCCTCTTGTGAAAGCAGCGAAAAACCAGCTTTCTTCAAATACTGATGTGCAATGCCATAACAGTAAAAATCAATAAACTCATATGATTTTTCCTGCAAAAGACAATCCCACAATTCTCCACTGTAGGAAACTGCAGTATCATCCCCATAAAAATCAATTATTTTGCATACCTGCACACCATCATGTTCTGCCTCCCGGCAGACAAACACACCCGAACAAGTTTCTTCCCGGTTCATTACCCGGTAAAACTGATATTCATAAACCGGATGATGAAAATACCGATGCCCAATATACGAATAATTTTTGTAAGGGGTGTTCTTTTTCAACTGAACATCCGAAACAGCTTGTTTAAACTCATCCATTGAAAAGATGCGTTCGAATTTTCCTGTCTCAGTATTAAAATCCGTCTCTGGAATTGTCTCAATTTTTGCCAGTTTAAATCCATCGCTCTTTCCTAACCTATACCAGCATTCCAGACAAGCCGTCTCACTTCCATACAAATGTTCAATTTTAGCAGCACGCTCATTTAACCCAAGCGAAAACACGTCTCTTGGCTGCCATCGCACCCATGAATACTCTCCCAAACTGAGTCCCAGTGCCGGACTTTGATTTGGAAGCACTTTCCACATGGAGCCGGACATATCCGGATTTACTTCGTGATTATATAAAATAAAGCCATTGATGCCAACAATTTCCCCTGTCTCATCATCCACTGCAAGATTAAAATTTAATTCTTCACCTTGCACATACATCCACTCAAAAAAGTCTCTGTCCACAGCAAGTATGTGGTCTTTCTTCCAATGTTCTGCAATAAACTGCATAACAGCAGGAATTTCTGATATCTCCGCTTTTCTCACACAAAGCATACTCATTCTCCCTAACTAAGTAAATCGTTTTTTAACTGTTTACGGTTGATTTTGCCATTGTCATTTAACGGCATTTTTTCAACTGCAAAATATTCGGATGGTATCATATATTTTGGCAGAATTGACATCAGCCTCTTACGGATTGCCAATCCATCGATGCCCTGTTTTGATTGGAATACCGATACAATCCGCTTGCGTTCTTCATCGTAGAGACAGCAGGCATTATCAATTTCTTCTATACTGAGAATTGCCGTTTCAATCTCTCCTAACTCAATCCGGTAGCCCATATGTTTAATTTGGAAATCTTTTCTGCCATCAAACATAATTTCTCCAAATTCATTATAATGTGCCAAATCTCCCGTCCGATAAATCTTTTCTTCATAATACGGATTTAATGGATTCTGAACAAAAGCAGCGTTTGTTTTTTCTTCATTCGCATAATACCCAACCGACAGAGAAGTTCCTCTCACACATAACTCTCCCTTTTTGTCCGGCTCAGTTACCAAACAATTTTCATCGTCAAGAAGCATGATTTCTGTGTTTCGGCATGCTTTACCAATCGGAAGCGGGTCATCATCTGCAAACTCTCTGTTTACCCGAAAGAAAGAACACACATCAGTAATCTCAGTCGGACCATATAGATTTGCAAACTCTGCCTCCGGCAGTACCCGGCGCCAGATATTTAAATGGCGGTTTGGCATAACCTCACCACAAAACAGTACCTTTTTAATTGCACTCAAATCAAAACGTTCCAACAATCCGCTATTTGCTGAGCCAACCAAAGCCGACGGCACCCAGAAAATAAACGTAATCTTTTTTTCTTCCAGATAAGCAAGCAGTTTCGCCTGAAATGCATAATACATCTCCGGTGGAATATAAAGCGTTGCCCCACAGCTCATGCACAAATAAATATCCAAAATGGAATTATCAAAATAAAACGGTGCCTGATTTGCAATTTTCACATTTTCATCAATCGAAAATTCTTCTGCCGCCCAGTCAATATAATCAATAATACTGCGTTGTGTAATTGCAACACCTTTTGGCACACCGGTCGAGCCAGATGTAAAAAACACATACGCTAAATCCGTATCAATAATTCGGTTTAAATACATGGAAGAATCCTTGTTATTTTGCTGGAAATCAATATCTTCCAAATATAAAATCATATCTTCCGAAATGCCATTTTCCAATAATTTTTCTGCACTCTTTCGGTCAGAAACAATCAATGCCGGCTTTAAGCATTTCAAAACACCCTCTACTTTTTGAAATGGAAATTTAACGTCCGTCGGCGTGTAATAATTTCCACTATACAAGATTCCGGCAAAGGAAATCAGTGTGTTCGTTCCCTTTGGCAGATAAACTAAAACCGGCAGATGCCGACCCGATAATTTTGCTGTTATTGCATCTGCCAGACACAATGCACGCTGTCTCCACTCAGAAAATGTAACAGAAAGTTCACCATCTGAAATTGCAAGTTTGTCCGGAAATTTTACTGCCGTTTCTTCTAAATAGCACAAAACCGAATTTTTCATACGAATCCCCCTTAATAAATCATTCCTGCTGAAATGGATATAATTTCACCTGTAATGTATGCTGCCTGTTCCGACATCAAAAATCCAATCAGACCTGCAACCTGTTTGGGAGGAATCACTCCAAATTTCTGAGGACTGTTTCCTTCTTTTTCCCACATATCCATGTCTTCTTTTATCATCGGTGTCGCGACAAATGCAGGCGCCACCCCGTTCACACGGATTCTGCGGTCTGCCATCTCTTTTGCCATCACTTTAACCACTGCGTTTACCGCCGCCTTTGAACTAGCATACGCCGCCATTCCTTTTTCCATCTCATAAGCAGCCATTGATGACATTACCACAATTGACGAACCATCATTGGAATATTTTCGTTTAGAAAAATATTTACCTAATTCTATAAACGCCATCGGATGAATCTGATACATCTTTTTGATATGTTCTGTCTGAATCAGACGAATTGGCATATTTTCACCAATACCGGCACAGTGAATCAGACCATCCAGTTTGATTCCCCATTCACGGCATTTTATAAAGCATGATTCGATATGCCAAACATCTGTTAAATCATATACCAGATACTTGGTTTCTCCACCAAATTCATTTACAAGTTTTTTTAATTTTTCTTCATTTCTGGCAACCAAAATCGTTGTAACATCTTCCTGCCGTGCCAAGAGTCTCGCTGTCTCTTCACCAATGCCGGAAGATGCACCGGTTATCATAATATATTTCATATTACCTCCTCGTTTACCGCTCCATCCTCATCACCGTACCCGATGTGAACTGACCTGCATTGGAAAGAAGGAAACGAATTCCAAAAGAAATATGGAACTGGCGTTTCATCTCTTTTGGACATCCTTTAATCATAAACTCGTCACTCCAGTTTCTTCCCTCGCGAACATACTGAATCACTTCCAGCTTGTCCTTATCATAAGTAATTCCATTGATGCAAAATTCCTCTGAAACAGCATCTTCATCTAACCTGCCAACAAGTTTTTGCAAGTTATCAAAATCATTCTTTTCAGCTACAATCACCATCTTTATATCCTGTTCCTGCTCTTCGTTTAACTGAGCAAAAACCTTTGTTATCTCATCATTATCCATCGTTTCCTGTGCAAAAATCACACCACGGATTGGATATGCCAATTCAGCCTCTGAAATTTCTTTCATAATTTCTTCTTGTTTTTCCGATGTTCCTTCATAAACATAACTTTCATAATACATGTCATTTTGAAGTTCACGCAGTTTTTGTTTATCTTTTCCGACCATAAACACATTTGCTGACTGCATATCCAGACAGCGGCACAATGACTCACCAAGAGGTGTATCCGCTCCATAAACAACTACCGTTCTCTCTTTCATAGAGCCGGTCGGGGTTTTATCTTCTTCATAACATTCATCCGTCTCAATCACCGGAAGAATATTTTTGGTGTCAATATTCGCATATACAATGCCCCAAGACAAACCAACACCAAATCCACAACACAAAAGTCTCACGGATTCTTTATCCGTCAAACGGTGTTGATTTGCACAAATACTAAGCGGAACCGATACTCCTGATGTATTACCAAACTGCTCCATCGAACGCAGTTCCTTTTCCCTGTCAATGCCACATGTATCATCAATGGTATTCAAAATCATATTTTGCGCCTGATGAAAAACATAATAATCAATGTCATCTTCATCAATCTGAAAATGATTGCGAAATGTCATCAAATCATTGGACACATCATTAATCGCAAAATCAAACACTTTGCCGCCATCCATTGATGCCGGTACATTAAATCTCTGTATAATTGCCTCAAAAGAATTTCCATCTGCTTTACTCATAAACCGAAGAGGTTCTGCCTCTTTTACTTTTTGCAGGGCAATAGCAGCACCCGCCGATCCAAACAGCATATTATGTGTAATGATATCTTTTGTAAGCGCAATTTTACTTTCCGGATAACTAACTTGTTTTACTGTATCTGCCAGCAAAAGAAGTCCCTTATCATAAAGATTTCCAAGCCGCAGCAAAGCAGAAACCACTAAAACTCCAACCGGAAAACTCGAGCATCCCAAATTCATATCAAACACAATGCAGTCTTTTTTTAGCCCTAACTGTTTCTGAATCAAAAAGGCAGTTGATGGGAACACATAATTCGGACGCTGTGTCACTACAATCAACACTTTGATTTCCTCTGAGTTCCAGCCTAGTCTTTCCAAAAGTGGTTTTGCCGCTCCGACACATAAATCCGAACTTCTCTGATGTCTGCCGGAAATTCTTCTCTTAGAAACACCGGTAATTCTTGTCTGTCGTCGATACTGTCGTTTTCCTATTATTGTTTCGTATTTACTATTATCATCTTCATAAGTAGGAACAGCCGAAGCCATTCCACATATTTTTATATCATCTAATTCACCAATCATCGCTATATCTAATCCAAACGGATGTCTCCTTATAAATAATCAATAATATCCTGAACGGTTTTAAATTTTTGCACTTCTTCCACCGTAAGTCTCTTATTTAGTCTTGTTTTTACCTCTGCCATAAGTCCTAACTTACTTAAAGAATCCCATTCGTCCATTTCCTCTAAATTCATCGTAACATCAATATCCTCTTTATCCATATCAAGAACTTCTTCTAATAATTCTAATTTTTCTTCCTGTGTCATCACTCTTTTCTCCTTTCTACTACATTACAAATAGGCAAATTTTATATCGGTTATTTTACTTCTTTTCTTTAGCAGCAAAACGATTAACAAAAATCATCTTCCTTTAGCAGCACATTTTCATCAATATCCGTTGCCGCGTATTTACCAATAATTTCCTTCATGCGATACGCCGGAATTCCGGTACCCGGACGCTTCGACCAAATCATATCCTCTTCAATCCGCTGACCCTTTTTGATCGGACGCTTCGTAACCAGACTGCGAAAAGCCCACGAACGCGTTTCTTCCTCTCCCGGGTGCACTTTTTTAACAGAGCCAAGAGCATCTTCCAATTTTCGGATACCGTCTACTAATTGATGAAGTTCCTGAAAATCAATCGATACCGATTGGTCCGGCCCCGGTGTCCGTTTATCTAAAATCACATGTTTCTCAATAATACGTGCTCCCAACGTCACAGCGCCAAAACTCGTATACAAATCCGGTGTGTGGTCAGAATGTCCAATAATCGCATCCGGAAAATGCTTTTCCATCTGAAGAATAAATTTAAGGTTAATATCCTCATACTTTGGCGGATATTCAGAGATACAGTTTGTAAAAGCAAGAGAAACTCCTGTCTGGTTCAACACATCATAAGTTCGCCGAATCTCTTCAATTGTACTCATGCCGGTAGATACAATCATTGGCTTTCCCAGTCTTGCAATCCGTACCAGAGTCGGAATATCTGTCATCTCGCCGGAGCCAATTTTAAAGGCATCGACTCCCATCGCATCCAGTTCATACGCCGCCTTTAAGCTAAATGGCGTACAAAGATATTGAATCCCAATCTTTTTGCAGTATTCCATCAACTCCCGGTGCTGCTTAAGTGTAAGTGCATGCTGCTTCAAAAACTCATACAGCGGAATATTATTTTTCCCCGCAATTACAGCATCCGAAAGCATTTCTTCATCCGGCAGATGATGCTGAAACTTAATGCAGTCTGCTCCGGCAAGTTTCGCCTGACGGCACATTTCCTTTGCCACTTCCACATCACCCATATGATTATCACAGCCCTCGGCAATAATATAAACTGGGTAGCCGTTTCCTATCTTCTTTTTTCCAATCTGCAGTTCGCTCATAAAGTCTCCTCCTATATCTCCTTACAATTCAAATATCGTCGGTATCGGCATAAAATGTTCTGCCAGCAAAAAATCACTCTCCTCATCAATATCGATACTGCGCTCCACAGGCATCACGTAGCCAACCGGATTGTCATTAAAACTGGTATTCTTTGTCAAGTCTGCTACACGATTTACATATACCGCACCATTCACCCGGTAAATTTCTTTCATATCCTGTCTGCGGATGGTACTTCCTCCTGACAGTAACGGCACTAATACGCCATCCGTACCAATCTCCCGCATCAAAACCGGATGCTCTTTTACTAGAGAAACAGATGCCACATCTTTGCCAGATGTAACCGCCTTATCAATTGCCTTTTCAATATCCTCCGCGGTACGAAGCGGGCTTGTCGGCTGCAATAAGACCACATATTCATACGTTTCCTGTAACCGCTCCAATACATCTATAACCGCATCAATCGTTTTCGAGGTATCCATTGCCAGTGCTGCCGGACGTAAAAACGGAACATCCGCCCCATACTTTTTTGCCACACCGGCAATCTCCTCACTGTCTGTTGACACTACCACCCGGTCGATTTTTTTACAGTCAAGTGCTGCCTGAATCGTATAGGAAATCAATGGCTGTCCATACAAATCTTTTATATTTTTC
>ENA-OPWD01001278-OPWD01001278.1-human-gut-metagenome-genome-assembly--contig:-NODE-1278-length-17900-cov-4.811600_pt1 | contig 17900 bp, 12 predicted proteins | sample MGYA00241502_ERZ501996 | MGnify/ENA primary metagenome ERZ501996 (study PRJEB25962, sample SAMEA2042011) | human gut metagenome | biome: human gut; feature: human-associated habitat; material: faeces... | reverse complement strand
AAACGGCAACTGGTTCGTCAGTATCACCGGAGGCACGACGGCCTTTCTCGGCACCCCGCTCGGCTGCGAAGACCTGTTCGGGAGGTTGAAACCCTCGTATAGCCTTGCCCTCGGCAAATGGTTCACCCCGTGGGTCGGCGCACGGATAAATTACAGCGGATTGCAATTCAAGGACGGTATGCTGGCCGTGCAGGAGTACCACCACCTCCATGCGGATTTGCTGTGGAATGTGCTCGGCGGTAGCTATGCCCGGCAGGAACAGGTGCGCTGGCATCTGGCTCCCTTTGCCGGTATCGGATTGCTGCATCATGCGACCAACGGCCATAACCCGCTTGCCATCTCTTACGGCATACAGGGGCAGTACCGGATTTCCAAAAGGGTTAGCGCCCTTGTGGAAATTTCCGGCATGACTACCTTCCAAGATTTCGACGGATACGGCAAGGCGAACCGTCCCGGCGATCACATGCTTTCGCTCACTGCAGGATTCTCTTTCCATATTGGCAAAGTCGGCTGGAAACGGGCCATAGACCCAAGTCCCTACGTTCGCCGCGACCAGTGGCTCGTTGATTATGTCAATGTCCTGTCGGAACAAAACAGCCGTTATGCGGGACAGCATGACAAGGACCGCCGGACGCTGGCCGAGCTGAAGAAGATACTGGAAATCGAAGGGTTGCTTGACACGTATTGTCATCTTTTTGACGATGACGATACCATCGGGCACAACGGCTATCCGAGGAACAATTACAGCGGACTGAACTCCCTGCGGGCAAGGTTGAAGAACAGGCATTGGAACGGAAAATCGCCCTTGGAAGGACAAGCCCCGAACGAGAATGGCCGGGCAGACAGTCTGCAGCATAGGCAGGACAGCGTGTCTGGCCTCGGAACAGGACAGTTCGAGAATCTTCCCGACAGCACCTTGGCAGACTATGCCGTGCGGATGCAGTCCGGACGGGAATGTATCGGTGCTCCCATCTTCTTTTTCTTTGAACTCGGCACGTCGCACCTGACAGACACCTCCCAGTTGGTCAATCTCGACGAACTGGCACGGGTGGCAAAGAAATACGGTCTGAAGGTCAAAGTCACGGGAGCTGCCGATAGTGCGACCGGAACAGTCGGTATCAACAATGCCTTGAGTGTTTCGAGAGCCGACTATATCGCCTCGGAACTGAACAAGCGGGGATTACCGTCAGACAGGTTGACCAAGACCGGCGAAGGCGGTATCTCCGATTACGCCCCTACGGCGGCCAACCGGCATACCAGAGTGGAACTGTTTTTCCCTGAATCGAAGGGAAATAAGTGAGCTTCCGGTCGGGCTGTGCTGAGTATGTCTTAGGTCAAAGGCTCGGCCGCAGGTAAAGTTAAACGAGAGGAATCCCTTCCCGGACTCCTCTCGTTTCTGTGTTGTTATATGAATGCCGCCTCCCTACTGGTACGGATTGCGACAGGCGGAATAGCGGATATGTCCTTTCCCGAAAATACCTTTCAATTCGATGTGAAAACGAAACTGTATAGAACACGATTTTTATGATTTCAAGGAGAAAATAACCATAAAAAGGCATATTTTAAGACTAAATACGGTATTTATTAGAATATTCAGTTCGCAGAGAGATATTTTTACTTCTTGGCCACCCTCTCCCTGCTTACTCCCGATGATAGTAACGTTGATCACTCATAAAAACAATCATCAGGCAATTGCTCACAAGCACAAACGGAACAGAAAGCCATCTGCGAAAAATAGATAGCTTTTCAAAAAATCCCAGAACTTATAACAATAGAAAATGTAGATTTAATACACAAAAAGTGTAGAAAGTGTAGAATTAAATCCACACTAATACTATGGACTGTTTGTAAAACAAGTGTTAATAACACGAGCCATTTTAGACTACTAATAAAAAGCAGGAAAAAATGTGTTAATGAGTTATTAAATTTCAACTATTGGTTTCCATTCGGTATTTTATTTGCTTTTAATTTTTCAAATATTAGTTTTTTGTTTCACTTAAAATAAAATGTTTATGAAAAAGTTATTTATTGCAGTAGCATTAGTTATGGGATTGGGTACATCAGTTGCATTTGCCAATGAGATGACAGCAGGAATTGAGACAGTAGCTATGGTAAATGAATATAAACCTATTGAAGCCGCAAAACTTCCGCAAGCTGTTCAAGATGCTATCAAAAAGAATTATGCGGAATCTACAATCAAGGAAGCCTCTGTTGATGAAGCTGCTAAAACTTACAAGGTTATCCTTACCGGTAAAGATGGAAAAGATACAACCGTTGTATTCAACGAAAAGGGTGAGATTCAAAAATAATCTAATTTGTTTTAGAGAAGATTAGAGGCTATCTCAAAATAGAAAAATGGGATAGACCTTATAAGTTGCAACATAAAGATCTCCTGTTTTAGCCTTAGTTTATCCTAATTATATGGCTAAAAGTAGGAGATCTTTTATTTTTAGGTTTCAATCTATAAGATTTTTACTTTAGCAATCCTATTTTGAACAGCTTCTGTATTTAAGGGCTTTTTTACACAACTATTTTTTTACGAATTTGATAATAGCCCACTGTATTTTCTCGTAATTGAATAAATAGTCTGATAAGGATAAAATCTTTCCAAATCATGAAACTGATGTTTAAAGATTCATCAGCAAACACTATCCAAATGGAAAACGACAGCCATCACAAACTCTTTTAATCAATCCCGCCCCCTAAGGCATGATAAAGGCTGATGACTCCTTGTATTTCGTCAAAACGATCCGATGCAGCATCCAGTTCTGCCTGCAACAAGGTTTGACGCGCTGTCAGTACCTCCAGATAATTTTGTGAACTGTGTTTCATCAATAGTTCCGCACTACGCACAGCCGATGCAAGAGATATGATTTGCTGTTCTTCAAGCTGCAATCTACCTCTTGCCGTCTGCCATTGTACCAAAGCATTGTTTACCTCCATACCGGCATCGAGAAGGCTCTGACGAAAAGATAGCACCGCTTCTTCCTGTTGTGCCCTGGCTACTTTCAGGTTTGCAATGTTCTGCCCTCTATTAAAGAGTGGCTGCACGAGTGAGCCTACGGCCGACAAGAGCCATTGGCCGGGATTGGTAATTGCGGCTCCCGCTGCATTGGTCCATCCGGCGGAACCACCCAGTGTAATTGACGGATAGAAAGCGGCTACAGCCTGGTTGGTGACATAGAATGCAGCGGCCAGTTCAGCTTCACTCTGACGTATATCCGGGCGGCGTTGTAAAAGTTGTAAGGGAACGCCCACTAAAAGCGTGTCCGGAAAGGATTGGGTGTCAAGGGTTGATCGCTCAATGCTGGCCGAAGGTGTACCAAGCAGCGCGGACAGAGAATTTTCCAACTCGGTAATCTGCCGTTCCAATGAAAGCAATGAGGCATCTACCGATAACTTACTCGCTTCAGTCTGCGCTACTGCCATGTCAGTTGCTTGCCCGGCTCTTTTCAGAGCCTTCATTACCCTAAGATTCTCAGCCCAGTTTTCTGCTGTACGACGGGTGATTCCCAGTTGCTCATCCAGCATCAACAACATATAGTAGTTATTCGCAATAGTCGCTATAAGTTGCGTCTGCACGGCCTGCCGGTAAGCTTCATTCTGTTCCAGTACAGCACGAGCCTCACGCTTGGCATTGGTAAGTTTACCAAATATGTCAATCTCCCAACTCGCAGAAACTGCCAAATCGTAACTTTTGGTTGTGTTACCATGCTCCGCCTTGCTAATCGTACCCTGCGGGCTTAAATCAAGGGAAGGCAGATAAGAAAGCCGTGCCGACTTAAGAAGAGCTTCAGCCTCCTTGACACGCAGGCGGGCAATACCCAGATCAGAATTGTTGCAAAGCCCTTTCTCAATAAGGCTTTGCAATTGCGAATCCGTAAAAAGTTCTTTCCACGATAGGTCTGCAATAGAGGCGGTGGTATCGGCAGACAAAGCCGGCTGATGATAAAGACTGTCAACAACCGACACATCGGGTCGTTTATAGGTCCGATAAATTGAACATGAACTCAATCCCACCGATAAACATATGCATATTATTATTTTTTTCATACACTCAAAATTATCTATATTCAGATTATTGATCTTTTTCTTCCAATTTGGGCAATTGACGTTCAGGCATGAAACGTTCCTGCAAATATTGGAACACGATGAACAGCACCGGTACGATGAAAAGCAGGGCAACCGTACCAATCAGCATACCGCCGACCGTACCCACACCAATAGAGATATTGCCGTTAGCTCCCACACCCGAAGCGAACATCAGAGGAAGCATACCAAAAATCATAGTCAGCGAAGTCATCAAAATCGGACGTAAACGAACTTGGGCGGCTGACACTGCCGCCTGGGAGATGCTCATACCCTGACGGCGGCGTTCCGAAGCATACTCTGTAAGAAGAATCGCAGTCTTGGCCAGAAGCCCGATCAACATCAACAGACCGATTTGCAGATAAATGTTATTCTCCAAACCAAACATTTTGGCAAATAAGAAGCTACCGGCAAGACCGAAGGGAACCGAGAGGATGACCGCAATTGGTACAAAAAGACTTTCGTAAAGGGCGCATAGTATCAAATAAATAAACACTACACAGATGACAAAGATGATCGTAGTGGAACTTCCCGTTGAAGCCTCTTCACGTGACATGCCGCCAAATTCATATCCATAACCGGCAGGAAGCGTCTCTTCCGCCACCTCACGCAATGCCTGAATAGCCTGCCCTGTACTATATCCGTCGGCAGGGATACCATTGACATTGATGGCCGAGAACAGATTGAAACGGGAGAGCGTTTCGGCTCCGTATACACGTGTCAGTTTCAAGTATTGTCCTACGGGAGTCATCTCTTCCTTATCATTCCGCACGAACATATTGTTCAGTGCCTCCGTATCCAGACGGTATTCAGGCGGAGCCTGCACCATCACCCGGTACAATTTGGAGAAACGGTTCATGTTGGATGCATAGTTACCGCCTATATAACCTGACAAGACAGAAAGTACATCGGATGGGGAAACCCCGTTGCGTTTACAGCGTGAGGCATCCACTTCCACCAGATATTGAGGGAATTTGGTATCAAATGAGGTAGTGGCACGTGCAATTTCAGGACGGGCATTCAGTTTGTCAATCATCTGCCGGGTTATGGAAAGTAAATCCTCTATCTTACCTCCCTTCTGGTCCTGTACATAAATCTCAAAACCACTGCTCACTCCATAACCCGGAATCATGGGTGGAGCGAAAACCATAATATCAGCCGAAGCTATGTCAGCTGTACGACGATATATTTCAGATATTACAGAATTTATATCATCACCCTTTTCCGTGCGTTCACTCCAGTCCCGCAGGCGGACGATGAACATACCATTGGCCGCACCTTGCCCGCTAATCATGGCGTTACCCGTAATTTTGGAGAACATGCGGATTTGTGGAATATCCTTGATACGGCGGTCAATTTCATTCATCACCAGTTTTGTCTCTTCCAGGTTACTTCCCGGAGAAGTACGCACGTCAATGAATACCGTACCCATATCTTCCTGGGGCACAAGACCGGTTTTGGTCGTCTTCATCAAGAAAAATAATCCGGCACCGGCCACTATCAACAACATACCGGTCAGCCATTTGCGTTTGATCATAAAGAACACCCCGCCCTTGTATTTCATTACGACACGATGGAAAGCTGTATCAAAGGCTATGTGAAAACGAGAAGAAAAACTCATCTTCTCTCCCTGCTTCACATCTCCGTGCGGAGTCATGATGAGCGCACAGAGTGCCGGACTCAAAGTCATCGCATTAAGAAGGGAAATACCCACAGCTACGGCCATCGTAAGACCGAACTGCGTATAGAATGTACCGGTAGTCCCTCCCATAAACGATACCGGAATAAATACCGCCATGAAGACAAAGGTTGTGGTGACAAGTGCGGAGGTGATACCTCCCATGGCATTTATTGTGGCCAAATAAGGAGACTTGTATCCTTCATCAAACTTCGCCTGCACAGCTTCGACGACAACTATGGCATCATCCACCACCGTACCGATTACCAATACCAATGCAAAAAGTGTCAGCATATTCAAGCTAAATCCCGCTACGGCAAGGAATGCAAAGGTACCAACCAAAGAAACAATGATTGAAATGGCCGGTATGAACGTGGAACGGAAACTCTGCAAAAACACATAAACTACAAGGATTACAAGGATGATAGCCTCGAAAAGCGTCTTTATAACATTCTTAATAGAGGCATCAAGATAATCCTTCGTACTCATCAAATCAGCTATTTCCATACCTTTGGGAAGAGTTTCCCGGATATCCTCCACCACCTTATCAATTTCCTCGATAATCTCGTTCGCATTCGAGCCTGAAGTCTGGGCAATCATACAGTTAGAACCCGGATGACCGTTCACCTCGCCAATGTAAGTGTAAGTACGCGATCCTAATTCGACAGTGGCCACATCCTTCAACTTCAGCTCTTCGCCACTGGGAAGCGATTTGATGACCATATTTTCATAATCCTGTTCAAATTCATAACGGCCACGGTATTTGAGCACATACTGGAATGTATTTTCCGACTCTGCTCCCAACGTACCGGTCGGTGCTTCAAGGTTCTGTTCATCGAGCACTTTTGTAATGTCGTCCGGAATCAGACCGTAACGTGCCATCTTTCCCGGATCGAGCCAGATACGCAGCGAATAATCCGCTCCCATCACATTGACCTCACCCACACCGGCAATACGTGCCAGACGAGGTTCAATATTAATTTTCAGATAATTGTTAAGAAACTTCTCATCAAATGAGTTATCCGGACTGTACAAGGCCAAAGCCTTAATATTACTGGTCTGGCGTTTACGCACGGTAACACCGCTTCGCGTAACCTCGGCAGGAAGTAATCCCTGAGCGGAAGCGATACGGTTCTGTACGTTCACAGTCGCCATGTCCGGATCTGTCCCTTGACGGAAATAGATACGGATATTGGCTGAACCGCTGTTAGTGGCTGAAGAGGTCATGTACATCATGTTCTCCACACCATTCAGTGCCTCTTCCAGAGGAACAACTACACTCTTCTGTACCGTTTCGGCATTAGCACCGGTATAAGTAGCCTGCACGCTTACCGTAGGAGGAGCAATTTCAGGGAATTGCTCGACAGGCAACTGGACAAGGCTGATGATACCCAATATAAGAATGACAACAGAAATGACTCCCGCCAAAATGGGTCTGTCAATAAAAGTCCTTATTTTCATGGCACAGCTTATTCGTTAGTAGTTGTATGAGTATCTATCTCTGTTCCTTCGCGTACAAGACCCGCGCCTTCTGCGATAATCACGTCGCCCGGAACCAGCCCGGACTCAACAATATATTCAGTCCCGTTATTCAGACGGAAAACCTCGACCGGAGCTGACTTGGCCTTACCATCAACCACTTTATACACGAAAACACGGTTCTGTAATTCATAGGTGGCAGCTTGCGGGATGACAATCACGCTGTCCTGGTGTGAAGGGACGAATACTGTACCGCTACCACCATTACGAAGCAGTTTATCAGGATTGTCAAATTCCGCACGGAGACTCACCGCCCCCGTGTTTTCGTCAATAGTACCGCTTACGGCATTAATCTTACCTGAATGTGCATAAGCTTTACCATTACTCAAGGTCAATTCTACATCGGGCATCCCATCCATCGCTTTCTGAAGTGAACCATATTGTTGTATCAAGTCCAATATCTGATTCTCATTCATAGAGAAATAGGCATATACTTTCTCGTCATCAGAAACGGTCACCAATGGTTCGGTGATACTGCTGCTGACCAAGGCTCCCACGCGGTAAGGAATCATGCTGGCAACTCCGTTTACGGGACTTTTAACCGTTGTATAAGACAAATCATTACGGGCATTGGTTTCCTGGGCCCGGGCTTGAGCAAGATTAGCCTGGGCCTCGGCCAAAGAGTTGCGTGCCGTCTGGAGATCAAATTCCGAAACGACATTTTCCTTAAATAGTTCTTCCTTGCTTTCAGCCGTGAGTTTGGCCGTAGCCAGACGTGATTCCGCACTTTTTACATTAGCGATTGCCGTTTCAAGTGCCGCCTTATAAGGAACTTGGTCAATAATAAACAAAACTTGTCCTTTCTTTACAGGATCTCCTTCATTCAGAAGGATTTCTGTTATGATACCGCTTACTTGCGGACGTATCTCGACATGCTGTCGTCCCCGTAGGCTGGCCGTATATCCGGTTTTAAGTGTCCTATCACTAAATTCCACACGCAGTGTCTTGTACTTGGCACCCGCCTCTTGTTGTGGCTTCGGGTTACATGAAGACAATAGTATCAATGCTGATAATAAAATGAAGATGCTTTTCATTTCTCTGTCTATTTATGGTTATTGAATGAATATTTAAAGTCTACAAAACGAATGTAGGCAAAACTAAAAAGATTTTATATATGCTCTAAGAATGTGTTGATAAACGGCGGAAATGTGTTGACGAATGACAATAATCAGCCTTTTGAGGTATGAATTCAAAGAATTATCTTTGCAGAAACAATCAAATAGTGTTTTTAGCTATCCTCTTTTAAAGATTAACAATACATGCCGATGCTTTTAAAGATTAAGAAAAACAGGAAAAAGGATACGGTCGAGCATACCGCCGCCATATCCCCCAAGATAACCATTTATGTAGACCTGCTCTTTTGTTTGGTCATACTTCCACTGATTATCATGCTCGTTCCGATAGACAAATGGTTTGTCACCCAGCCTGTATTTGTCGTAACACTGATTGTATATATTTATTTGCTCTATTTTGTTTATCGCAACATAAATCTTCCTTCCTTGTTTATACGCAAAAAATACGGATATATCATACTGGTACTTGCACTGCTGATGCTCATTACCGAACTGGTGACGCATTTCCCCCTGCCGGAAAACACCAACTCCAAACTCCCGCTGGAATTTCGCCGCCATCTCCATTCCCAAACTGTGTGGTTTTTCTTTCTAATCATTTCCGGATTCGGACTGGCCATCGAAGTCATTTTTGAACTTTTCCGCCAAATGCTTGCCCGTCAGGAAATGGAGGCTGAGAAAAACCGTGCCGAACTGGCCATGTACAAGGCGCAAATAAACCCACATTTCCTTTTCAACACGCTCAATACCCTATACGGTTTAGTCATTACCAAATCTGACCAGACAGAATCAGCTTTTGTCAAGTTCTCTAATATTCTTAGGTACATGTATCACAATGCTTCTGTTGAAAAGATTAACATTGAAAGTGAGCTGGAGTATATCCGCCAATATGTCGAATTGCAACAACTAAGACTCAACCATCATACGAAAGTGATATTCGAAAGCCGTACAGATCAAGAAAGCGTAAAAATACCGCCTATGATCTTGATTACATTTGTGGAGAACGCATTCAAATACGGAACATCTTCTTCCGAAGACTGCACTATACTCATACGAATCATCGTTGAAGACGGAACTTTGTTTTTCAAAACATGCAATTCTATAATGAGGGAGAAAGAACAGGACGCTCCTTCTATCGGAATAGAAAACTGTCGCAAACGTCTCAGACTACTGTATCCGGAACGTTTTACCCTGCTCACGGAAAGAGACAAGAAAAGAAATGAATTCAGAACAAAATTAACCATACAACTTTCATGAGAAAGATTAGCTGCATAGCAATAGACGACGAGCCCATCGCATTACTTGTCATCAAACGGTTCTGTGAGAGAAAAGGAAACATGGAGCTTACTTCTTTTTGCGAACCCCGCATCGGGCTGGAAGAAATAGTCCGGACTAAACCAGATTTAGTGTTCCTGGATATTGAGATGAACGGTTTGAGTGGCTTGGATGTGGCAAAGGCACTTCCTAAAAAATGCACACTTGTTTTTACCACTGCTCATGCCAAGTATGCCCTTGACGGATTCAACCTCGACGCAGTGGATTTCCTGCATAAGCCCATCGCTTACGAACGTTTTGAAAGGGCTGTGGAAAAAGCGATGTTACACATCAAGGCAAATGAAAACGAGATAACTCATGATGTCATACAAGACACAATCGTGGTGAAACAAGATTATAGCAGCATAAATATACCTATTTCTGATATCTTTTATATTGAAGCTTTGGAGAATTATAGTAAAATATTCCGTTTAAACGGGGGAACGATCATCTCACGCCTTAATATTAAAGCAATTCATAAAATGTTACCCCAAAAACAGTTCATAAGAGTACATCGTTCCTTTGTTGTTCCTGTAAACAAGATACAACAATTTTCTAAACAGGAAATACATCTAATCGGACTTAACAAGCCCATACCCGTAGGAAGAAGTTATGCTAAAGAAGTATCCGAAACCCTTCTACAAAATGAGTGACAATAACATTTCTCCACATTATACAATGAATGTACAAAATATTTATTTATCCTCGAAGCCGCACTACGAGATTCTGGACGGACTGCGCGGTGTGGCGGCTGCTATGGTAGTAGCTTTTCATCTGCTGGAAGCACATTCCGGCGGCAATCATCTGAACCAGATCATCAATCATGGCTATCTGGCAGTCGATTTCTTCTTCATGCTTTCGGGTTTCGTCATCGGCTATGCCTATGATGACCGTTGGAACCGGATGAGCATGGGAACTTTCTTCAAGCGCCGTCTTATCCGGCTGCAACCTATGGTGGTCATGGGAAGTATTGTGGGAGCCGCACTCTTTTGGTTTCAGAAAGCCCCTTGTTATCCGGCAATGGAGGGCGTGTCCGTCGGTGCGCTACTGTTGGTCATGCTGTTAGGTTGTACGTTGCTGCCTCTGCCGCTGAAATGGGATATTCGCGGATGGATGGAAATGCATCCGCTGAACGGACCGTCATGGTCGCTTTACTACGAATACATCGGTAATATACTGTATGCCCTGTTCATCCGCAAATTCAGCAAGACGGCGCTGACCGTCCTCGTGGCGATAGCGGCGTGCTTTACGGTGCACCGCTGCCTTACCGCGCCTGCCGGCGACATCGTGGGCGGATGGGCTTTGAACTGGGAACAGCAGTACGTGGGACTGGTCCGGCTGATGTACCCCTTTTTCGGCGGGTTGCTCCTGTCCCGGCTCGGCTGGCTGATACGCACCCGCAAGAATGCTTTTGGGTGGTGCAGCCTGATGATAATCGCCGTGCTTTCCGCGCCCCGTATCGGTGGGAAGGACGGGTATTGGATGAACGGGCTTTACGAGGCTTTCTGCATCATCTGCATTTTCCCGGTCATCGTCTCGATGGGGGCGGGAGGCAGGATAACGGGCAAACGCTCCGCTGCCGTATGCAAGTTTTTGGGCGACATATCCTATCCCGTCTATATCACCCACTATCCGTTGGTCTATATTTATACGGCATGGGCGTTCAACCGTCAGGCGACGCTTGCCGAAGGGCTTCCTTACATGCTGCTCACTTTCATGGGGGCTTTCGCTCTTGCCTATGCCTGCCTGAAGTGCTATGATCTCCCGGTGCGCAAATGGCTCACGGAACGTTTCTTGAAGAAGAAATAAAAAGCGGTAAAGAAATCCTACATTTATTATCGTATTTCTATCGGATGACAGATAAAGTTCCGGCGCCGATGGTGTTTCGCGGACGACACAATCGGATAACGCGTACCCAAATGTCTATTACCGTTTCGCTGATAGAAGAAAAGCCCCTTGATGCCTTTGCTTGCCATAGGTTCGAGGGGCTTTTGGGGTGGCTGCAAACCTCTTTTTGTTGAATAGGTTCTTTCGATATTGTCACACCTTTTTCTATCCCGACCGACGTATAAAACGTGCGTGTGCATGTCGGTTGTACAGGCCAAAGACATACCGGGGGAATAAAAACAGCACTGCCCGCCTGTAAAGGGGTTTCCTACAGACGGGCAGCGAGTAAAGTCGGCCTTAAAGCCGGCGGTTGTCATTCGATGGTAACGCCGCTGGGCGGTACATAGGCCGCACGGATGCGGAGGTAGGTGCCGGTACGGGGGGCTTTGCCGGTGGTGCCGTTCTCACTCGTGTACGTATCGTCCCAGTCACTTTCTGCATAACCACCGTCTGGCAGGGCCTTGGTGGCACGGGCATAACTGTTGTCCTCATAGTAATCATATGGCCAAATACCAACCCGTCTTTTCCCCGCCGCCGATGACCAATAAAAATTGTTTTGAAACTCCGGATATGTATTGTAATAGGAGGTTAGTATGGCCTCTAATTGGCGAATGCCGGGCAAGAACCAACCGGAAGAATTGGTCATGCCCTGTACGACTCCGTTGTCATTGCGCTTGTTCTTGTTGTAGCAATACTCCGCAGCAGAACGGGGCTTTTCGTTCAGGTTCATTGTTGATTGTCCTGCTTTCGAAATAATATGCTGGGTAGCTTCAGCCCCGTTGTAATAGATATTGCACCAAGTTTCATCTTCTCCTTGTATGACCAAATTCCAACCCAAGTATTCTCCATTCAACCCCCATTCCAATCCGTCATAGATATAATTCCCTTCAAACTCGTTCAGGGGGTCGTAATGGGAAATATACTCTTCGTAGGCTTCTACATAGATTTGCTGCGTGGGATTGTCGTCGTCTCCCGGCACGGTTACCGGCAACAGACCGTGCTGTACGATTTCAATGGTACGGATGCGTGGCGTTTGCGTCTTGTCGTCGGTGTACGAGATGTTTACGGTGGCGGTGCGGTCTTTCGTGCTTAGGTTTTCGTCCAAGTAGAAATAAATACGGTCACGGTTCGTCTTAATGGTATATTCGGTATTATTCGCAAGGGTTTTGGTCACCAAGTCCGTGGTGAAGTATTTGCGTTTGCCGTTTCCCGCAGTCCATGCCTGTCCGGTCGCCAAATGGGTATCTGCACTCATGTCGTCAGAGAGTGTTCCATACTCCATATTTTCGGCGGGCACACGTTCCATGCGTATCCAAGTGTGACTTTCCGGGTCGGCTATGCTGACGGTCATCTGCGGATTTGCCTCCTTCTCGAAAAGGTACACGTCCAAAGGCGTGACACAGTAGTGGGCATCGTGCTCGCGTTCGCGCAGCATGGACAGGTAGAACGGGTTGTTCTGCTCGGTGATGTTGACACGGGCATCGAAGGTGATGTGGTCCGGGTTGTTACCCACATGGGTCAGCCCGCTGATGACGATGTTATTGGCATAGTGCCTGTTGCGTATCACCTTGAAGTCCTTCACCGGGTCACCTCCGAGATAGAAGGTGTATTCGGCCTCGATGGTGGTGTTATCCTGTCCTGCAGGCAGGGAGGGGTCGCCGTTATAGGTGGTGTAGTAGGCTCTCATCTTGAAATAGGTGGCCTTGCTGTTTTCATTCACTAACTTCGGCTTCCATCGCTGTTTGTCAACATCGTCTACCACTCCGGCCGGATACTTATAGCTCTCCGGATCTTCGTCCGGGGCAATCATGTTCTCGAACATGTAGAAGGTAAGGGAGGCGGCCCCGCCGTGGTTGTAAACGACGGCATCGCTCGGTATGTTTTCTACATTGCGGTATGGTTCATCGGTATTCAGCTTGGTCTGGCCATCGGCAGGCTCTGTCAGGGGCACGGCGGTAGGCATGTTGTACACGCCCCATTCCGCAATGGAGAGACGGGGCAGTTGTCCGCTCTCGTCCGAGTGGTCGGAATCGATACTGATGTTGATGTCGATACGGGCCATCAGTGCCTTGAGTTGCATCGTGAGGCTTCCCTTCTTGGTGAGGTCCACGGTAGTCGCGCTTTTGCCTGCCATCGGCATTCCCGTGCTGGGCAGGGTCGTGATGGCATCGTGGGTATCAGGGGTGTAATTGGCAGGGTCGTACACGAACGCTTCGAGCAGCTCCTTGGGAGTTTTCCCGTCTTTGCCCCCTTGGGGGAAGTTGTCGGGATAACCGTCACCGTCGGCATCGGCTACCACTTCCGGAGTCACGTTGGCCAAGGCGTAGATGGTGGTTTTTTGGGCGAGCGTTTGATCTACAAACACGTCCGTAGGAATGCTGACATTGCTCGTATTCGCCGACGGAGCCATATACGGCGAGAATACTTTCGTGTTGCTCGATTGCAGATAGTCGTCGTTTTCGTCGAAGAAGAACAGGTAGAGCTGGTTGATACGCTTCTCCTTGTCGTCCTTGGCGATGGCCGAGCGGGTGACGACTTGTTGCGGCAGCATGTTTTGGCAGACGGCCTCGATGGTGAATCCGTCGCCGGGCGGAACGGTACCGCCGCCAAAGTCCTCCTCCGTGGTGCAGGCTGTCGGCAAAAGCATGGCGGCCACCGGCAGGAAGTAATAAAATATCTTTTTCATCTTTATGCTGTTTTCAGTTGTTGCTTTATTGGATTGAGACGTCGCTGTCGCCCCCGTCTTCCCAGAACTCGTCCTCGGCGGCGATGAAGTTCAGCGCGAAGGTTTCGCCCACGAAGTTAAGCTGCGCCGTATAGCGGACGCCCGCACGGGGCTGGAACTGCGTCGGACGTTCGGCAGAGGCGTTCTTTGCTTCCCCCCTGTAGGTGTATTCGACATGGACCTTCACGTTCTCGCCGAAATAAGTGCCGTCCGTGGCGTTGCTCAACAGAAGCAGGTGTTTGTCGCCTATCAGGGGGACGGAACTGTTGGGAGCTATTGCAAACCCTTCCTCGTTGTTATATATCACGTATGTGCCGGGATAGGTGCCGCTGTAGGTGTAGAATCCGTCTTCGTTGGTGTTCTTGCTGAAATCTATGGTAATCGAGCGAGTGAAGTTGCCCGACAAGGTAACGCGCTTGACGGTAACAGTTTCATCATCTCCCCCGTAATTGTAGTTGTTCACGGCGAAGCCCAAGCCCGTCATGATATGGCTGAAATTGAAGCGCACGTTTCCCGTGGTGCGCAGGTGGTTATAGACGACGGAGACCATCGCGTCGGGCGTCTCCTTGTCGTCCAACGTGGTAGTCGCTACATCGCCCGTCTCGGCGAACGGCATGGTGAACGTCAGTTTCGGCACGCCCCGTGTGGTGGCATTGGTAGGACTTTCCACTGTAAAATCGTCCATCGGGTAATAGGCGAAGAAGGTGTACCGGTAGTTGTCGGGGGAGATCGCCTCCTGATTCTGCGTCGTGTTGTACCATTTTCGTGGGCCGCCACTGTTATTATAGTCATAAGTGCAGGCCGAGCCGTTGTAGGTGACGGCTTGATTGAAGAACACGTCGGGGAAGGCGTTGCCGCTCTTGTTGCCCCAGTTCGCGCTGCCCGATGCCCAGTCCATTTCGGTGTCGCTACCGCGCTGGTAGGGCACGCAGTAGCCCAATACACCGAATGTGCCGCCGGTAGGAAATGCGTCGTGGAACGTGCTCCGGGTGAGTTCCTCCACGGTAATGGTCGGGGCGGCAAAGCGGATGGCGTCGGAACTGTCGGCTTCGGGCTGCGCCCATTCCTCCTGCTGGCAGGCGGCGCAGAGGAGCAGGAGGGCCGGAAGTATGTATCGTTGCTTCATTTGGATGTTCATTTTATCGTCAGGTTACAGATAGCTTATAATAAGGTTATTGGGTCACGTCGATGGTTACGTTCCCGCCTATGGCGTCGCTCCATGCGTTGACCGTGGGCGGGTCGAACACGATGTAGCCTCCGCCGGTGAGGGTGAACGAGTAACGGTAATGGTTCGCCGCCTCCCACATGCTCACGGTGGTGGCAGGCAAGGTGTAGGAAGCGGACTTTTCTGTCTCGGCATCGGTGTCGTAGATGACGGTCAGCTTCACCCCGCCCGCAAGCGATTGCGGAATGAGCAGCAGGTCGCCCGACACGTTCGCGTTTCCGGCAGGGGTTACGTTGGTCTCTTTCTTCACGCTGACCTTCCCCGTTGTCGTGTTGTTCCACGCAGTTTCTGCGCTGTCGTCGTAGTCGCCCTTGACAGCCAGCCCCTCAAGGGAGATGGAACGTACCGTGGCGTTGCCTCCCTCGCTGCGTGCCACGAAGGTGAGGCGTGCCAGCAGATGTTGGAATTTGCTGCCAATTTTTCTACATAAGCGCGGAAATCTGCCGGAACTTCTACTGCCATAGCTTTGTCCGGACGCCAAGTCGGCAACATTTTGATTTCAAATCCGCTTTCGCATGTCTTGATGTGATATTCCAACGAGTCTATCGGATCGTCGGTAGTACATACGGTTTCTACGTGGTAGCGACGCATCATTCCGCGAGCGGAATATTCTGGTTGAGCTAATTTCTCGTTACATTCATCGTATATCTCACGTGCGGTTTTCGGATTCAATATCTTATCGATGCCGAAAGCTGTTTTCAGTTCCAGATGAGTCCAATGGTATAACGGATTGCGGAAAGTATAGGGTACGGTTTCTGCCCATTTCTCAAATTTTTCCCAGTCTGTGGTGTCCTTTCCTGTGCAGAAACGTTCGTCTACACCGTTTGTACGCATAGCGCGCCATTTGTAATGGTCGCCTCCCAACCAGATTTCAGTCAGTGATTTAAACTTGTAGTCGTCGGCTACCATTTGGGGGATTAAGTGACAGTGATAGTCGATAATCGGCATTTTAGCCGCATGCTCGTGATACAACTTTTGTGCAGTTTCTGTCTGCAGCAAGAAGTTTTCATCCATGAAGTTCTTCATTATTACTGTGTTTTAAGTATATAAAATTATTACTTTCTACATTTATACCTATATAGTATTGATTTTAAAGCTACTAGGTGTAAATCTTGTTTTAGTTTTATTAACCGTTATCGAACACAAAAATAGAAATTTTACTTGGAGTAACAAAATAATTCGTATATTTGCAGCGATTATTTATAATATTTAAGTTTTAGCACTATGGAGGACCAGAACTATACCATTAAAGACATAGCCCGTATGGCCGGTGTTTCCGCCGGAACGGTGGATAGGGTGTTGCACAATCGTGGCGACGTGTCTCCCAAAAGCAAAGCTAAAGTACAAAAGGTACTGGATGAGATTCATTATCAACCCAATGTGTTTGCTATCGGTTTGGCTGCTAAAAAGAAATATTCTTTCCTCTGCCTGATACCTTATTATATAGAACATGACTATTGGCATTCGGTAGTCGGGGGGATTGAGCGTGCCCGGCAAGAGCTGCGTCCTTTTAATGTGGGTATAGATTATCTGTGTTACCATCATGGAGATGAGAAAAGTTATCAGGAAGCCTGCCTTGCTATAAAAGAAAAGAATGTAGACGCAGTGTTGATTTCTCCGAATTTCCGGGAAGAGACGCTGGCGCTGACAGCTTATCTACAGGAAAATAAGATAGCTTATGCTTTTGTTGATTTCAATATGGAAGAAGCGAGAGCCTTGACGTATATTGGGCAGGATTCCTATAAGAGCGGATATATTGCAGCAAAAATATTGATGCGCAACTATTCGGCAGGAGAAGGTCAGGAGTTAGTCTTGTTCTTAAGTAATAATAAAGATAATCCGGCTGAAATACAGATGCAACGTCGTTTGGACGGTTTTATGAGTTACATAGCCGAGGAATATAACAACCTGGTAATCCATGAGGTTATACTCAATAAATCCGATCAGGAAAGTAATCAACAGACATTAGATGAGTTTTTCCGGGCACATCCGAAGGCTGCGCTGGGAGTTGTATTTAATTCCAGAGTGTATCAGTTGGGAGAGTATCTCCGTCATGCGGGACGTAGCATGAAAGGGCTGATAGGATATGACCTTCTGAAAGCAAATGTAGACCTTTTGAAATCAGGTGATGTACATTATTTGATAGGGCAACGTCCCGGATTACAAGGATATTGCGGGGTGAAAGCCTTGTGTGACCATGTAGTATTTAAGAAGAGTGTCGATTCCGTAAAGTATATGCCTATTGATATATTGATTAAGGAAAATATTGATTTTTATTTTGAATTTGTATAATATCAACTTTATAAATTACAACTAACATGAAAGCATTAAACAAAGAAACTGCTCCTAAAACACAACGTCCGGAGCGTATTA
>ENA-OPWD01001254-OPWD01001254.1-human-gut-metagenome-genome-assembly--contig:-NODE-1254-length-18161-cov-1.991274_pt1 | contig 18161 bp, 9 predicted proteins | sample MGYA00241502_ERZ501996 | MGnify/ENA primary metagenome ERZ501996 (study PRJEB25962, sample SAMEA2042011) | human gut metagenome | biome: human gut; feature: human-associated habitat; material: faeces... | reverse complement strand
AATAGAGGTATAGATTTTCTTTCTAAATGCGATTGCATAGAACTCGTTCTGCACGGTTCTGTTGAATCTCTCGCAGATGCCGTTTGTCTGCGGGCTCTTGGCCTTGATCTTGGAATGGTCTATGTCCTCGATGGCCAGATACAGCTCGTATTCATGAGTTTCCCTGTTTCCGCAGTATTCGGTACCCCTGTCCGTGAGCATCCTCATCAGTTTCAGGTCATGCTGCTCGAAGAAAGGCACTATCCTGTCATTGAGCATATCGGCAGCGACAAGGGCGTTCTTCCTGTCGTATAGCTTAGCAAATCCGATTTTGGAGTAAGTGTCAATGACGGTCTGCTGATAAATGTGTCCGACACCTTTGATGTGTCCAACATAATAAGGAAACCGGGATAATAGGTTTCTATCTCTCCATGAGCCTGTTTCTCTTCCTTTGCTTTCTCCAATGCAGCCACTTGGTTCTCATCAAGGATAATGCCCTCTTGTTCCACTTTGGCAGACAATGCTTTCAGGCGTTTCTGGAAGGTCTCCATATCGTGCCGCAGCCAAATGGAGCGTACTCCGCCCGGCGAAACAAGAATGCCTTTCTTCCGCAATTCATTGGATACACGCACCTGCCCCAATGCCGGATTGTCTATCGCCATCCCTACCACAGCCTGCTCGATGTGTTCTTCCACACGGTTCTTTATGACAGGCTTACGGCGTGAGATCTCCTGCAAGGCGATTTCACCTCCTTGTTCATACAGCTCCTTAAAACGATAAAAACTGTCACGGCTATAACCCATAATCTTGCAAGCACGTGATACGTTTCCTAACTGTTGGGAGAGTTCAAGCAATCCCAGTTTGTTCTTGATGACTTTTTCTGATGTGGTCATAACTCAATCTGTTTTCTGTTACAAATTTATTCTTTTTATACGTAACTGTCAGATTAAGTCTTGACTACTTCAACTGATTCATTTGACAAAGGCTACACATTCGATTGTCCGACAACATTCGACGCCATCTATCTTCCCCGTTACGATGTAGCTAATAGAAATATGTTCACTGACAGCCGCTTCGATCGTGACACTCAGACAGTCGGGAACAACGAAATTGTTCACGATAACATGTTTGCACTTATGACTCTCCTTCTATTGTTAAACCCGACGGCTCATGGCTGGAAATACCAACTTCTGCAGCAATGGTATTTACTGAAAATCCCGCATTCAACGTAGCATCTTTCTCCCCTTTGACAACACATCGTATGTGATTTATCAACAATGAGCCTAACGACGGTGCACAACATATATATCGCATACGTGTTCATGAAATCTTTAAGGACAGCTATAATCTTCGAGCCTTACGTCATACCGACGGCAATCTATATCTCTTTGTTGACGGACGGCTGCTTGCTACACTTCCAACCGACAAATTTGATTCTTCCGTCGTTGGCCTTGTTTCTGAAACCGGATCTCCGGAATATCATGGCATTACCTACTACCACAAATAACTATTTGACAAACGTCTGCTTCGGACTATTGTCGGTTTATAGATGAGACATCCGGATTTGGCAGTTATTAATAAGACTGGTCAGCAACTATGTAATAGTAACGTCTGACCTGTCTTAAATTATTGGGGCTATTTCTTTTGCAATATCCTGTTTACATTCATTTTTAGAATATGATGGGCAGGACGGACCATCTGTCCGTGGTCATGACCATCTATTTCATAGATACGTACATCAGGATGCCCAATCAGTTTTAACAGTCTCCAAAGATATGCACTTTCCTCGTATCTGCCCAAGAGCTCAATCTCACGGTCGCCTGTTATAATGATATATGGAGGCGCATCCTTTCGGATATGATACATTGGAGCATACCTGTCGATGACCGGCTGCAGTTCGGATATACCCATTGCTTTCCTAAGAGCGAAATGAGTTATTGACTGGCCGCTATATGGAATAAGGCCTTTGATGGAGTCTGCATCTACTCCATACTTTTCGAGCCATTTCTTTTCAAATCCTATCATGCTGGTAAGGTATCCACCTGCTGAATGTCCGGCGACAAATATTTTAGCCGGGTCGCCACCATATTTGTCAATATTATTGAACGTCCACGCTACCGCAGCCGCTGCATCATCAATACAATCTGATATTTCGACATCAGGCATCAGACGATAATTGGGTGACACAATTACATATCCCGACTGTTTGAGTTCTTCGGGGATAAAACGTTCACCACCGGTAAGCCCCCCTCCGTGAAACCATACAATCACAGGCAGTCCTGTAGTATCGACAGGATGATAGACATCAAGTTTGTAGAGTTGGATGGAATACGGATTCTTGTCTGTCGAATAACTTATGTCATTTTCAATCTTGTACGTTTCTGCCGTTGCGCCAAAGTATGTCAGCAGCAAGGCTATCACAATCTTTATTTTCATAAAAATTTTTTACTGGAATGTAGAAAACTTATACGTACAATTACTCGTATATGTTTCGCCCGGGCGAACGACAACCGAGGGCCAATGAGCCTTATTGGGACTGTCAGGACAGTGCTGGCTTTCGAGGCAGATAGCCGAGCGATGAGGATAGGCAATACCTCTTTTTCCTCTAACTGTACCATCAAGGAAATTGCCTATGTAAAATTGTATTCCCGGTTCATCGGTAAACATTTCCATCTTAATGCCGGAAATAGTATCGATTACTATTGCGGCAGGTTTAGTAACATCGCGGGGGGAACGTAGAACCATATTGTGGTCATAGCCGCGACCGTTTTTAAGCTGAATGTCATCGGCTGCAAGGTCTTGTCCTATACGTTTGGCAGTAGTGAAATCAAAAGGCGTCGCGGCGACCGGATTGATTTCTCCTGAGGTCATGAATGTGGAGTCTATGGGAGTATAACCATCGGCATCGAGCCACAAAGTTTCATTAAGTATATCACCTGAAGGGTCTCCGCTCAGGTTGAAATACGAGTGATTAGTGAGATTGAGTATAGTTGGGGCATCTGTAGTTGCGTTATACGCAATCTGTATGGCATTGTCAGATGTGAGCGTATAGGTCACCGTCACGTTGACATTGCCCGGGAAGCCACATTCTCCATCGGGAGAGAACAGTTTCAGCGTAACTGTCGAATCATTAGACTGATCAGCATCCCACACTGCGTGATGAAATCCTTTAGGTCCTCCGTGAAGACAATGCCCGAAGTTATTTTGAGGAAGCTGATACTCCTGACCGTCAAGCGTGAAACGTCCTTGATCGATACGGTTGCCATAGCGACCTATCAAAGCACCGAAGTTACCGTCGATATTAATGTAGTCAGCGATAGAGTCATGTCCGAGTACGACATCAGTGAGATTGCCGTTCTTGTCAGGGACCATCAAAGATACCAGACGTCCGCCATAGTTTGTTATACAGGCTTCCACTCCGTTGTCATTGACAAGTGTGTAAAGCGCAGTGGATTTACCGTTCACCTCACTCTTGAAGTTGTCAGGATTCAGGCCCGATTTAGTCAGATGCAATGTGTGATCGGCACACGCATATACAGACAACAGCCCAATGCCGAGCATTAGATTTATAGCTTTCTTTACCATAGGATTAAATATCGTATGTTGTGATTGGTTTACTACTCTGTGAGTGTTGGATTTCACCCGTTGCGGTGGCTGATTGATAATTCAAGAGCCTCCTCGGGGCGGTTTGTGGTGATTAGGTCGACACCGTGGTCGATGCACCAGCTTATGTCAGCCGGATTGTCGACCGTCCAGACATTCACCTTCATACCCAGCGCGTGGGCGCGCTCAATCCAATCAGGGTTTTTACGGAATGCATCAATGTGATAATCAATTCCGTTGGCACCTGCCGCGTGGACCTCTTCGGGTGTGAGATCTCTGGTAAGATAATAGATGTAGGCATCTTTCGGAGCGTATTTGACGAAATTTACAAGAGCCTCACGTGAGAAGGTTATGAAATCGGTTCGCGTGTCGAGTCCCATTTCTTTCACCATTTCTACGCATTCCCTTACGGCTGCTTCCTCTGCCGCCTTATCGACATGTTCCTTTAGTTCGAGTACTAATCTTAGTCGCGGTAGCGCTGTGGCTGCAGTGAGCATGGCTCTGAGAGTGGGCATACTTTCGCCATTATCAAGAACCACAGCCTGCGCCACCCTTGAATCAGCCTCCTCGATAACGACACCCTTGAACTTTCTGTCGTGGTTGCAGAACAGCTCGCCGTCACGGCTTCTCCACACATCAAATTCAGACGCATAAGCCCCTATTGAATCGGCCTTTATCAAGGATCGGATAGAGTTTTGTGATGCTCCCAGCGCTTGCCAGTAGCCGCGATGGGCTACGATGTCGGTGTTTCCATAGGCACAATGCAGGTTCGTGCAGCAGATAAGCAATGCCATTATAGTCTTAATTTTCATGTCATATAGATTTTATCGTATTGTGATTGATGGATCATTCGGAGGGTGATGCCGAGATAAAGTCCGACGGAGACATTCCGAATGTCTTACGGAACACCTTGGAAAAATAGTTCGGGTCAGAGAATCCGGCGCGGTATGCGGTTTCGCTTACATTATAGCCTTTCTTCAGGAGTTCGCAGGCCTTGGCCATGCGTCGTTGCTTTATATAGTCGGTCATAGATGAATTGAAGAATGTTTTCATCTTAATGTGCAACAACGAGCGCGAGATTGCCAGTTCGCGTGTAATATCGGCAATCGAGAATTCTGAATTGTCCATATTATCATCAATAAGTTGATTTATACGGGTAATAAACTCATTGTCAAACTTGTTAAGAGGCGGCAATTCTTCGATGGGTTCATCAACACTTGAGTCCTCAATTTTTGAGTCAATATATGCTCGGCGAGCGCGAAGTATGTTCTTTACTCTTAGTGCCAATAGCTGTGGATCAAAGGGCTTTGCAACATACGCCTCAGCTCCACTTTTAAAGCCGGCCATTGTGGATTCTTCATCACTCTTTGCTGTGAGGAGAATTACCGGGATATGTGACGTAGCCAAATTATTCTTCAGCCTATCGCACAATTCAATACCGTCCATTTCCGGCATCATAACGTCTGAAACAACAATATCAATCGGATATTCCTCTGTGACTTTAAGAGCCTCAATGCCGTTTGTTGCAGTGTATACGTTATAATCTTTTGCAAACTCATCTGAAAGGAATCTAAGCAACTGCGGATTATCCTCGACAAGCAAGATAGAAACCTTTTTATCATCTTTTACAGATTTATTCGTGTCAATCTCATGAGAATATACTGCCAGAGTATTGGATATAAATGTCGGCTGATAAGCGAGAGGCTGTGCATCAGTCGTTGATATGCAAGATGACTTATCGAAGGCCGACGGAGTGACATTCAATCTGACTACAAATGAAGTGCCTTCACCGACTTTACTGGTTACAGATATATTGCCTTTATGAATTTCAACAAGTTTCTTAACAGTTGCTAAACCGATGCCCCAACCTGTGTGGCTCGCATTGTAGCCACGTCGTGTCTGATAATACTTTTTGAAAATATTATCAAGTTCTTCCGGAACGATACCTATTCCAGTGTCTTTAACTTCAAGCTGAAGATATACGGAATTATCGTTGCCTTCAACTATTGAAGCTCGCACATCGATATTGCCATTTTCTCCTGTATATTTTATGGCATTGGAAAGAAGATTGCTTATGATACGTTCAAGATAAGTAGGCGAAAACCAAACATCTTCACCATTATTCTGAGTCATTACGTTTATACATATATTCTTATCCGATGCCGGGCCTCTGAAGTAACCTGTCATTGTCTCAATTAGGGTAAGGGGATTACCTTTTTGCAAAAAAAGTTGGAAATTACCTGATTCGACCCTATTGAATGTGACAAGCTCGTTAATCAGATCGACCATCTTTGAGGTATTGGCTATCGCTGTAGATAGTCTTTCGCGTGATTCATCCGAAAGAGGTTCATTAGATGACAGTTGTTTTAACGGCGCAAGAATAAGGCTGAGCGGGGTTTTCAGCTCATGGGAAATATTGGTGAAGAATTCCATTTTCTCACGATTAAGCTCATCCTTTTTAGCTCGTTCAATTTGTTTTAATTTCTTTTGCTGTTTTTCTTTCACTCTCCAATTAAAGAGTTTATATGCGGAATAAACAATAGCCAGACCGATGAATACATAAATTAGCCATGCCACCGATGAAAGGTAATACGGAGGTGCTATTTTTAACTGTAATTGTTTTATAGCAGCATTATTCCAGTTCTCTCCGGAGGATGAGGCTCTAACCTTAAAAACATATGAACCATATGGAATTTCTATAGCGGTAAATCTACGTTGAGTACCTACATCTCTCCACTCTTTATCAAGACCTTCTATGAAAATCTGATACTTAACATTCTGGGCACCGATAGGATCAACAACACCATAATCGATACTGAACATTCTTGATGAACCATAATCCAACTCCAATACCTCCATTGCATCAAGAGTGGATGACAGCGGAGATTCCGAAGACTTTGGTGAGACAGGATTATTGTTCAGTATTAACTGCCACAGATGAACTGCGGTGGTTGAATCGGAGCGTTTTTTTACATTCGGATTAAATGAGACAAGACCATTTACCGTTCCACAGTACAAGTTGTTATCTGATGCCAAAAGGGTCGATGAGAAATTAAACTGATTTTCAGGCAGTCCATCAGTTGTGGTAAATTTAACTACGGTCAAGTCATCCGGATTAACTTTGAATAATCCTCCTGATGTGGTCAGCCAAATATTTTTAGTATTATCTTGTATTATACTACAAATTGTCCCCAATGTCTGGGTTTCATTCTTAAAGCGGGTAAATTCAAGTGTTTCACTATCTATGTAGTATAGCCCGGCATTATTCGTGCCAACAAATATTCGTCCCTTATTATCCTCAAAGATAGTAGTAATGAAGTTGTCATTCAGACAATTATTTTTTGAGGCGGATGATTTCCTCCAACCTTTTATCTCCTTTGATTTCTTATCAATCCTAAATAAGCCGTGATTTACTGTTCCGGCCCATAGATTGTCGAGATGGTCTGTGTAAAGACAATAGATGAAATCGGTGTCAAGTATGGGATGATTAATGGGAATAAACTGTTCCTCATTGAAGTCATAAACGAGTAATCCTTTTGTAGTTGCTATATACAAAACCCGATTGTCATTTCCTTGCTGCGCGATTGCAAATATAGCATTACTTTTCAATCCGCTATTGAAAGCGGTATAATGTTTATGGCTGCGATCTTTCAAATTATATCGGAACAATCCGTTACGAAATGTTCCAATCCACATTTCACCGTTTTGTTGGTCGCAAAATAGTTCATGGATATTTGTACCGAGATTTGGAATGTGATCGAAATGCTCAATATGTTTATTATTAATATTGAGTATGTTTATGCCTCCATCTTCTGTGGCAAGCCAAAGATTACCCTTAATAGGCTCAATGATTCGTCTGACAGCTTTTCCGGATAGAGTATTAAAACCATATCCGGGTGCGGTCCATGCAAATTGGGTCGCGTTTCGCAGGACAAGATTAATTCCTCCGAAATAAGTGCCTACCCACATATTATCATCTGTATCTGATACAATACTATATATCGCATTATCAGATAGTGTGCGTGAATTTCCAAATTGCTGTGTGATTATTGAAATATTCCCGCTTTTAGTATTGATAGTTGTAATGCCCTTTTCTGTTCCAAGCCAAATCAAACCGTTGGAATCTTCGGTGATTACACGAACTGTCCCATTGCTGATGTGACCTTCATCATAAATGATCCTTTCGCCAGATGACAAATTAAGACACATTACACCTTTACCGTCTCTGCCAATCCACAACAGACCGTTACTATCAAAAAATAGGGGTACAATAGCATCAAATCCTGTCAAGAAGTCAGAGTATAATGAAGTATCCATCACAGTTTCCATCAACATTTCTGATGTGTAATAAGCAATGGATTTATTTGTTGCAAGATAAATCTTATCATCAGGAGACACAGCAAGTCCTACGATATAGCCTTCTGATTGTCGGGGCATATGTTTAAACTCATTGGTACCTTTGAGCAGCTTATACACTTTAGAGCCGGTACAAATGACTGAACCATCTGCGGTTTCTGCAATTCTGGTTATGTGATCGCCTCCAACATTATATCGCTCAAAATCATCTGATTCTCGACGATAGCGACATATCCCTACATCAGATCCAATCCAAACATTATTGTCCGAATCCACAAAAATATGACGGATAAAATTATGAGGGATAGATGATACGTCATTGATGTCGTTATAATAAGCTACAAAAGAATATCCGTCATATTTCGCTAATCCATTTCGCGTGCCGACCCATAACATACCATCGTGGTCAAAGGCCAGCGATGATACTTGTTGGTGCGGAAGGCCTGCATCACTCTTTAGATGAGTGAAAAAATAGTTGTCCTGAGCTTCAACAGTAATAGGTGTTAAACATATTACCATTAAAAATATACTTAGTACAAGTTTTAGGATACTCAACATAAGAAATATGTAATCTTACCGTATAACTAATTTAGCAATTTTTTTTAATCCGTCACAAAGAGTAACTTCTACAATATATGTACCTTTCATCCCAGAAACATTAAGATTGGCCTCATTACTGTCATATTTCCGGGCAACAATCCTCGTACCTGAGACAGAATAGAGTGAGACATTGGTAATGTCGCGTGAGGACTCCACGCAAACATTACCATTCTCATATCGGATATTGACCATCGCGTTATCTCCTGATATGTCAGACGATATGTCATTAATTCCACTATTTTCATTTGGCAGGAGATTAAATTCCGGCCAAGTCCAAGACTGGCGCAATATTGATTCAGGAATAATTTCTTTTACGAGTTCGCCATCTCTACGATCACTGACCTCAATATAGCAACGCATGTCATTGTTTATCGGGGCAGAAGTACATCCCAGAACATTCCAAGGTATTGCAATCTCCATTTCATAATAGGAGCTTTTGGTATTAACGACATAATTAATGGATTCGGGATTGTCAATCTCTTTCCATTTATTAGATTCTCCCGCATAGAACTTAAGACTGCCATTCACATCCATAAAGATACGATACATACCTTTTTGGGGATATGTGTCGCAACAGTTCTCAACGTCAAGAGCAAGTGTAATACCGTCGTTGTCTATCTTATCGGTAAAAATATTTCGGTCAATGACACGGGCATAGAAATATAGATTATTTTCATCATATAAGAAATCCATTGTGGCAAGATTACGAGTAGAATTACTCCCCAAAAGAATCTGACGCGCATTTTTCTTGGTCCATGTCTCTTTAGACGAAGAACCATTGATTACAGGAGTGCCATATGATGCTTCAAAACCTTTCTTGGCATAACCGGTCATGGAATAAATTGCATTTCCCTTACCTGCATCACCGATTGATGTAAGCGCAAATACTGTACCGTCGTCAAGAGCTGTGACCGAGTTCCACAATCCATGTTGACTTGTGGATAATCCGAAAGGAGAAACAATAGCTTTAACATTACGGCCATCTGCATCTCCTACGCCGACAGACATCTCATAACGGTCTTCTCCCATCCCTTTTCGCTCACCTCTATCTCCTTGCCATGATGCGATGGTTTCATCTTTCCCTAATCTGCGGATATAAGGAGCAGCAGAAATAAAGGTTTTATCTGCCGCATTTGCAAAAATCATTTCGCGATTGTTATTATTGCGCGGAATCCAATTACTCCAGTTATCATCAAGAGTAGTGCGTACAGTAGTGGCTCGGAAACCATTATAACCATTTCCCCAGCCATTATCCTCAATGATCACTACAATTTCATTATTGTCGGTTAATATAGGAACGGGCATACCGTCTCTACTGCCATTGCTGAAGCAAATACGGTTTTCCTTACCCCACGTCAGACCATTGTCAAACGATCTACACATGGATATTTCTTGTTCATTGCTGTTAGGGAAATTGTTCTCATTGGCAAAATAGCACTGGAGCTCTCCTGTAGGCAACTCAAGGAAACAAGGCTCCCAGCAACCTTGACGTTTATAATGTTGAGCATCGTATATAAATATGGGTTCGCTCCATGTCTTGCCATTGTCAACACTCCTTATACAACGAATGCCAAATTTCCGATCCTCAGTGTATGGACTTGAAGGACGTGGATTAAAACCAACAATTATATCACCGTTAGTAAGCTGAATAACATCAGGTACGGCATAAGGAATATTTGGCGCACTCTGTATGATGCGTTCAGGTGATGACCATATATTTCCGTTATCTCCGCTATAAGAAACAGAGACACCACCTCCAGATTCAGCGACAGCCATCAGGCGACCATCCTGCAATTGGATAACACGAGCATAATTGCCCGAAGGGAAAAGCAACTTTTTAGAACTAATATCCCAATATATGCGTGAACCCGAATATGGTTCATGCTTGACTGCATACAGCAGCAAGGAGGGAACCATACACAAAAGGCATATAATAATCTTTAATAAATTAGTCTTCATTGTACTACAAAATTACATAAAAATTGGAGGTTACAGAAATCAAAACAGAGCAGATCTCTGTAACCATCCAATTAAGATACTTATTTGTTGATGTTGACAACGCAAGTAGATTCAACTGTTATTTCAGGATTAACTGTAGATGTTGTAACAAACCGATAGGTTACCGGATTGGTAAAATCTACAACTGACTCACCTGAAATCTGCTCTTGATCGTCAATATAAACCTTCTCATTGTCGGCAAAAAGAGTAAAAGTCGGTTTAAGTGCTTTGACATCTGTTCCGGCAGGAGCGGATATATTGATGACGTAATTGTTGTAATCAAACGGATCTCGTTCAATTTCGCCTTTCACACCGGCAACATTGAAAGTTTTAAATTCTCCGTAATATAGTGTATGAAGCTTATATTCTCGTAAGCTTCCTTCATAAGATTCAGCAGTAATGTTGAGAACCTTAGATAAGTCATACGATTTAGCGGCACTGAACTCTACACCGTCAACAGAAACTTTTGTTGACGCAGACTTTGTATAGAATTTCAATTTTCTGGACAGAGTTACAGCAGGATTGCCTGACTGATAACGCATTTTACGAGGGAAGGCCATAAGCCAATCTGATTCATTGGACTGAGTTGCGAATATTTCATCGCGAACAACCGGATAAGCTGAAATCTTAGTTATTTCTGTCTCATCGTCGATAACTCTAATCCAAGTCGAGCAAGTATCAGAGAGGATGGATAAACCTGCATCAGCATGGTTGGTAGCTACACATACCATCTTGTATAATCCAGGTGTGGAATATGCGTATGTGAATAATCCCTTGTTTACTACAAGTCCGGTGTTGTTTTCGTTTATCAGTTCATAGTCCTGACCCGAATCACCTGGGAAGATTACCACATTCTCAGCATTGCCCGTAAAATGAACCGTTACTGATTCATTCACACTTAACTCTGAGGCATCTACTGAAAAGGCCGCTGTAGGCTGCGTGGCCTTTTCATCTGAACATGAGGCCATCATAAGACCACATGCGAGAAATGCTATTATATATGATTTCATATCTTACAGAATTTGATTATTTTAGTAACCGGGGTTCTGTGTCACTACGCCATTCGAGAGGTCAATTTCTCGCTGAGGTATAGGGAATATCTCATTGATTCCCTCTTTGAAATATGCGCCACGACGATTTGAACGGAGGTCACTGAAAATTTTAAGACACTCTTTGGCACGACCTTGACGCACAATATCAAAGAATCGCTCCCATTCAAAACAAAGTTCAATGGTACGCTCATCCCAAATTTGTTGACGAAGATAGCCGTAACCACCACCGATGTACAATGTAGAACTGTTGTTTATCTCGTTTACTACTCGTTTATTGCTATTGAGCTGTTCGAGTGCTTCCGCACCTTTTCCACACTCGTTAAGAGCCTCAGCATACATGAGCACTACGTCGACATAGCGTAATATACGACGGTTCTTTCCGTTATCGCCTGCGTAAACAGGACGGTCCTTGATAGGTGTGTACCATTTAAGTGGCAGGACTCGACCGGCACCAATTTCGGTGTTTTCCATATCCGGAGTGTTTTCGTGGTGTCCGAGAATATATCGTTTACGGGCATCAGAGGCATTGCTCCCGCTGAATATAATCTTGGACAGTACAGCATCATCACAGTAAATGGGAACATGGCTTGAGTTTGCATCATCGTATGTCTGAGGGAACATATTCATAAATATCGCATTACCCTCATTGTTGTCATCTACAGAACCATCACCTGATTCTTTGAATACTATCTCAAAAATTGAACCCTGACAGAATTCGCCCTGAAGATAGAACTGCTGATCATAAGTGATAGCACCGCCATAGGCGTCAATGTATCTCAGAGAATAGGCATTGAGCAACATGGGACACTCATTTTCGGGTGTTTCGTAGGGGTCAGTTTCTTTATTGAGCTCCTGTGGTTTAAACCATAATCGTTTGCGCAGTGATTCCCAATCTTCTCCTTCATAATTGTCAGGATAATGCAACATATCCTTGAAGCTGAAAGATGCACCTTTTACGAAGTAATCTCCGAGACGAGTCATTTCTTCCCATTTTTCGGAGGGAATACCGGGCTTAGCCTGATACATAAGAACCTTCATAAGGAGTGCAGTCGCTGCACCTGAGCTTGCCTTACCGGAATTGTTTGAGGTATATCGGTTAGGCAACATGATGGCAGCCTCCCTCAAATCCTTTTCAATATATGCATAAGTTTCCTCAAGAGAACTACGAGGTATGACAATCTTTTCCACTTCCTCAACCTCTGGACGGATAGGAACACCACCGAAGGTGCGGGCAAGGTTGAAATAGAAATATGCCCTAAGGAATTTTGCCTGACCCAGAATCTCGCGGATTTCTTTATAAGACTGATAGTCATCAGTCGAAAGACGAGCCTTGTCGATATTTGCTATTACCTGATTAACTCGATGGATACCTTTATAATAGATATTCCAGCGATTCAGAATAAAATTATTCGATGTGTTGAAGCGGAAATGCGCAAGTTGTCCCATGTGACCGGACAGACCTTCGTCTCTACCAATCACATTATCACCTATGGCTTCGCCAAAACGCCAATCGGTATCTTGCATCGCATTGCTTTGAAGAATGTCATAGGCTGCATTTAAGCTTGCCTGCAACTTGTATCGGGTGTCATAGAACTTTTCCGATGTATTGTTCCCTTTAACTTCCTGTTCAAGGAAATCATCGCACCCAGAAAGAACCGAGCCGACAGCGGCAATTATTATGCCGATGACGAGTCTGAATCCTCTTAGTTTACAATTATTATTTAGTGTCATGATAATATACATTTAGAATCCGAATTTCAAACCAAAAGTGAAAGAACGGGCCTGAGGATAATTTCCATGGTCGACACCCATATTAAGGTTGTTACCTTCTGTACCATCGACCTTACCCACTTCAGGATCAAAACCGTCATACTTGGTAAATGTGAGAAGGTTGTATGCGGTTGCAGACAGAACGAGCGACGATAATCCCAGCCGTTTAATAAGAGACGGCTCAAACGAGTACGATAATCTTAACTCCTTAAGACGCACATACGAACCATCTTTTACCAAGAAGTCGCTGGAACGGAAATTTCTTGCAGCATCATTAGGATCAAGATCAGGAACTGTAGCTGAAGTGTTAAGAGGGAAAAACGCTCTGTTTTCGGCAACCTGACCTGACCAATGCTTTTCGCGGATATCCGCATATACATTGCCGTTTCCGGCATTATACAGATAGTAATCCATTACATTGAAAATCTTATTACCTGTCTGACCTTGGAAGAATATCGATAGTTCTAATCCTGAATAACGGAAATTAAGAGGTACACCGAATACGAAATCGGGTAGCGGAGAGCCAAGATATGTACGGTCTTCATCCGTAATGCGGCCATCATTGTTAAGATCCTTGAAGCGGAAATCACCGACACGAGTAGTTTGCTCAGAATCCATCTTGCCCGGTTCATACTGGGCCGATGCCTTAACTTCCTCTGGTGTTTGGAATATACCATCGGTCACATAACCGTAAAAGCTGCCAATCGGATGTCCGACGGCTGTCTTGGTAACTGCATCCGAGATACTTCCCTCTGACAATCGGTTACCCCAAATAGGCTCATTTCCGGTGCCAAGTGAGGTTACCTTGTTTTTAATCCAAGAAAGATTGAAACCTACATCAAAAGAGAATTTTCCAAAGCTTTGACGATATGTCAATTGGGTCTCAATACCATAGTTCTTCACTGCACCGGCATTGGTCATCGGGTTAGAATCAAGACCAGCAGAAGGAACGGTTGGAACAGCTATCAGCATATCGGTTGTTCTCTTATCAAAATACTCAAAACCGAATAAGATAGTATTGTTGAGAAAAGCGAGGTCAATACCTGCGTTTAATGTTTCAGTCTTTTCCCATTTAATATCGGGATTGCCTATTGTCAGTGCAGTATAACCGGGCTGTAGTACATGGGTTCCTTGACCATAGGGATAATTAAACTGACTTACAAGATATGTATAGCAAGCAAGCTCGTCGATTCGGTTGTTACCAAGTTTACCCCAACCAACACGTAATTTACCAAGGCTCAGCCATGTCTGGTCTCTAAGGAAGCTTTCAGATGAGAATTTCCAGCCGAGTGATACGGATGGGAATGTACCCCAACGATTATTTTTCGAGAACTTCGATGAGCCGTCGACACGAACATTGGCTTGCAGAAGATATCTATCCTTGAAGCTATAGTTAACTCGTCCGATAAATCCGACTGCAGTCCAGTTTCGGTCCAAACCATAAGTTTTATCTCCGGTAAATCCACTTGAAAGGAACCACTGGTCAGGATCATTTGAGGGAGTACCTCTTTTCGTAGATTCTTGATAAGAATTCTTATATCCTTCAGCAGTCTGGCCGGCAAGTACGGTTACAGCATTATTTTCATTCTTCCAGTTGAAGGTTAAGAGATTATTAATCTCCCACTTGTTAATAGTATTACGATAGTTATATACTTGAGAAAGGTCTGTCATTACAAAATCTTCCTCAAGTTTATTCACCTCCGTAAAACGACGATTTGTCTGAGGAGCAACATAATATGAAGCCTTGAACTGATAATTGAAGAATTTCAGGAAATCAGCAGAAAGAGTCGCATTTAAATCAAAGCGATCACGCTGAATGGAACGATGATTGCGTTCAAGCTGGGCAATAGGATGATCTTCTGACCAATATCCTTTCGTATCATGGATTCTGACAAGTGGATTCTGGTAAAGGGCCCGTTTAAGAATTGAGGCTGAACCTTCGGGGACAAGGTCTCTATTTTCATTAGAGTATGACAGATTTGCCATAAGCGTCAACCATGATGTAATCTTCTGATTAAGGTTCACACGGGCGTTGAAGCGGTTGTAATCAGAAGATTTCACTATACCTTTTTCATTATAATATCCTGCACTGACAAGATACTTTGTATTGTCATTACCACCACTTACCGCTGCATTATATTGCTGTTTGATACCGGTGCGGGTTATTGCATCCCACCAATTTGACGGAGTATCCTCCCGTATATAATCCAACAGATATTTTTTTGACTCGTCAAAGGCGTAAGTGCCGTCGGGCTGCTTGGTTTGATAGAGGCGACCGTCTTGTGAGTAGATTGCTGTGCCATTGATATAATCCTTCATCAGGGCATAGTCTTCAACACCCATAACGTCAATTTTCTTCCAAGGATTGGAAACACCAAAGTAAGCATCGAAAGTGACAGACACTTTGCCGCTTTCGCCGGATTTAGTTGTGATAGCAACTACACCGTTTGCTGCACGTGCGCCATAAACAGCAGAAGACGCTGCATCCTTAAGAATCTCAATGCTGGCAATGTCATTTGGGCTAATGTGAGTAATGTCGTCAACAATAAAACCATCTACGACATACAAGGGATCGGCATCGTTAACAGTTCCCGTACCACGAATCTTGATAGTAGTAGGACCACCGGGCGAACCACTGTTTTGAATAACATTGACACCGGAAGCCTTACCTTGAAGGGCTTGTAGTGCGGATGAGACAGGAGTGTTGTTTACATCCTTGCCGCTGATGGATGATATAGAACCGGTAACATCACTTTTACGCTGAACGCCGTAACCGACAACAACCACCTCGTCAAGAATCTGAGAGTTGGCAGTCATATAGACGTCAATATTTGTGCGACCGTTAATCTTTTCTTCTTTAGTATCAAGACCGACATACGAAAATACGAGAATCCCGTTTGACGGAGCTTTGACCGTATAGTTACCGTCGATGTCCGAAACGACACCGGTCTTCTGACCCTTTACTAATACAGATGCACCGATTACAGGTTCATTAAGTTCTGAGTCATATATGGTGCCGCTGACAGTTATCAGGTCCTGTGCTGAGACACCAATGCTTGTTATGGCTAATAACAGAAGTGCTATAAGCCGTGATAGATTCTTAGACATATTTTCATGTGATAAAATTAGGTAATCACTTATGATTGTAACCTCGACTCCAGTTATTTAAGGAAATGGTTCGGAGGCAGACTCAACTGCCTCCGAGCCAACCTTAGCTAACCTAAAACAATCTTATTTTACAATCAATTTTGAACTATAATTGCTTTCTTCGGTCTCGATTGAAAGCATATAGAGACCAGATGCCATACCGCTCACCTGTACGGTATTATTGTCGGGATTTGCAACAGCCTTGACAAGGGCGCCGGCGAGATTATAGATGCGCACTGATTTAACAGGAACATCAACATTTACTGTGAAGTAAACAGACGTTGGATTAGGAGATACACTGATTACGGTATTATTATCGGCAAAGACTCCCTCAATACCTGAAGATTCAGCGATTTCCTTGCGGGTGCGATACTCAGGCTCCATAACATCAGGATTCTTTTCAGGATCGTATCCGGGCTGACGATAGTGATAGCAGTAGAGCTGATTGGTTACTGACGATGTGTAAAGAAGGTCTCCATTGAGGTTGCGGAGGCTATACACTTTGTCACCGTTTGCGTCAATATTTGACACGACGGTTGCTTTGCCATCTTTTGAGTCAAGGCGGTGAAGTTTTGTATTTTTCTCACCTGTTCCGTCAAGTGTGCCTTCATTCCACCAGTAGAGTGAACCACCGGCAACAGTAAGTTCCTTCGCCCAGTTACAACCGGCAGCACCGGGAGCATAGTCGTCCTGCATCCATACTTTTTCACCGTCGAAGCAATGAAGTTCGCCACCGAAGCAAGTCTCGATAGTAGCATCTAATCCGGTATTAGCGCAGAAGATATATACGCCATCGAATACAACTCCGTTATCAGGTGCGGAGTGGTGGGTTTCGGTTGTAGGAATGAGATTAATATCCTTCCATCCGATGTTGCCTTTTTCGCAGTTTGTCCAAGCGAGCTCATTGCCGATTGTAGGACTCTTAGAGCGGAATACGATATATCCGTTGTAGGGTTCACCAACCATAGTTGCGTTACCGCCTTCGCCAAGGCCATTAGCATTGATGGCAGGGTTGGTGTTGAAGATTTCGTAAGTGCCTTCTTCAGTTCCGTCTGAAGCCCAAGGCTCGTTGCCTGATTCAAGCGACCATGCTTTGAAGAAAACCTTCTCGTTGTAGAAGTTCTGCAGGTGGCAGAGTGCGGGATTCAAGGTTGACTGACCATCACCCTTGGCGTTATCGGGCTCGATGTTGATATCCTTTACCAGATAGGTGCCGGCTTCAGTACCATCTGTTACCCAGAGTTCTTCGCCGTGCGTAACGCCGGACTTGTCGGATTCGTTGCCTTTGAAGAATACTTTACGGCCGACGCGCATGATAGAGCCATAACGATGGTCACCGTCTTCGACACCGGGATAGATACAATCTACCGCTTTGACAAGTTTTGTGCCTTCCTCTGTGCCATCTGAGATCCAGAGCCAACGCTGGGGGGTCGATGCAGCAAATTCGCTTTCGCCGTCAGTAGCGAAGAATACGAAATGAGTTTCGTCCATCTGGCAGAAAGCGATGGGGTTGCTTGAACCGAAGTCATGAATATCTTTTATCATGTATGTTCCTGCCTCGGTGCCGTCTGAGATCCAAAGCTCCGAGCCGTTATCTTCGTCGTCCTTAGCGGAAAATACGACCTTGTCATTGAATCTGGTCAGCCACTGGATGTC
>ENA-OPWD01001253-OPWD01001253.1-human-gut-metagenome-genome-assembly--contig:-NODE-1253-length-18165-cov-1.955439_pt1 | contig 18165 bp, 18 predicted proteins | sample MGYA00241502_ERZ501996 | MGnify/ENA primary metagenome ERZ501996 (study PRJEB25962, sample SAMEA2042011) | human gut metagenome | biome: human gut; feature: human-associated habitat; material: faeces... | reverse complement strand
TCTTGGCTTTTTCCATTCTTTCTGACTGTAATTCAAAACCAACGTGATGACTGGGCTTAATTTCTGTGAATCGTTAAGTTCCTTTGTCATCGGGTTTGGATAATTGCCGGTTTTTCGATTACTTTCCTTCACTTCCTTTATCTGCTCCATATATTTGGCGTGCTGGTATCCCATATCGCGCACCGGCATAATATTATTTTTGTCACTCTGATTTTCCAGACATAAGAAAAAACTTCTATTGTTCTTCTTACACTTCATCGGCACATCCATCTGTAACTGGCGAAGTTTATCGTCAGAGACGGCTTTCGTAATCAATTCGCCGGGTTCCCGCGACAACTCTTCCGCTGACACATAACATCTGCCACCAAATAAGTTTACATTTACAATGTCTGAAAATACATCTTTGTATTGTAGTAAATTTTTCTCTGCTAAATCTTTTGCTCCCAAACAGTATCCTCCTTAATTACCTAAATTCTTTTATTTCTATCACTACAAGGAGAACATCTGCGCCCCACCCTTGTTTGTATATATACTAGCACAATCAAAGTACAAAGTCAATATATTTGCTTACAATTGTCAAGCGACTTACGCCCCTCAAAAAGAGTCATAAATTATGCAAAACACGCCAAATTTCGGCATATAAAAAGAGCGTAAAACGACACCACCAATAGGAGGGGCGTTCTACGCTCAAAGTTTTTTTCAAAACCCGTCTTATATTACTTCCTTATCCGTATGTATCGTCGGCGTTGTCATTTCACCATATGCACCAATATTTCCAAAAGAAAAATTAGGTCTAACAACACCCCAATATGGTGTATAATTCGCGATATATGCCGGACTATTATACGCAAATGTCTCTCGTGTAACTTTCTTTTTCCCATTATAATTCTGATGATATGTAATATGGTCCGATTCATATATTGCCACATGACCATACCCACCGGTATACACCAAAATATCGCCTTTTTGTGGCTGTGCTCCCTTTATCCTTGTCCATCCGCTCGGAAGTTGATTCGTTGCATAATCGCATCCATTTCCTCTAACTTGTGCAACCCCTAAAAAATTATAATATGCCCGAATCAAATCCACGCATTGGACACCGTAAGCACCATCCGCATCAATCGAATTACCCACTTGTGATTTCACCCAATTGATTGCTTCATCTGAAGTTTTGCTCGGATTTCATCCGTTTAAAATCACCCTTAATCCTAGGAGGTTTTTTACATGAAAATGCAGCGTATTCGTGATTTGCGAGAAGACCACGATTTAAAACAAACAGACATTGCAGACTACTTACACATTAGCCAGCGTACATATTCACATTATGAGACAGACAGCCGGAGCATGCCGATTGAAGTACTAAAGCGACTTGCTGTCTATTACAATACAAGCATGGATTACCTGGCGGAGCTTACCGATGAGAAAAAGCCCTACATAAGAAGCAAAGAAACACTTCCAAAATAAAAACACACTGCTTCCCATTGCAATGTGTTTTTATTTTTATGCCTCTGACCGTATCTATTTACAGCGCACTCACATCCACCAAATACGCCCTCTTTTTATTTGTTATCAAAATTTTCTTCTGCGTTTTCACCAGATGAATTTCCATATCATTTCTTAATTTCCTCGGAATATTCATCTTCTTCCACGTATGATTTGTGAGTTGAATGAGATAAACCGCCTGTTTTTTCTCCTCCAGATTTCCAAATAATACATAATCACCACTTACATCAATTACATCGCCACTATCCTTAACATCCGGAATGGTAAATGACTGATTTCCGGTAATTTCATAAAATTCCAGTGATTTCTTTTTGTGGTGGTAACGGTAAGACCATTTCATATTAACAAGGCCGACACCTGAATATTTCTTCTCAATTCTCATGGTCTGTAAATTTACTACGCATGTAGAATCCTCTTCTGTACTGTTTTTAAAAATTGACTCACCGTAGGTTAAAATTCGGTTTTCATCCAAAAACTCAATTTCTGTTGTTCTGGCATATCCATTCACGAGTTTCTGACTTATTTTTTTCTCCGTCTGCGAAGCAATATCAAAGACTGACCAGTAGCCGTCTCCCCTGTGATTGCACAAAATTTTACTACCTTCCGGTGACATAACAAAATTGCATATCATGTTACCGCCGGATATTTTTTTCAGCGTTTTCTCTGCCAGATTGATTTCCACCAAATAACCTTTTGTCGCATTTTTTTCTTCTCTTACACCGTAAATTATGCCGTTTTTATAATAAGAGAAAATCTCGGTAATTCCTCCCGTGTAATTAAAGGCATAAATTTCGTTGCCGCTTGCCACATATTGAAAACCGCATTTTTCCCCGTCAAGTACACTTTCAAAAGCAACCGGTGTCATTTTCTTTAATCCGTCGGAAATCACTGTGTACACATGGTCTACTTTTTCCTCATCTCCCTCAAAATGATATTCACTGATAAAACTTTCTTTCTCTCCGACCACCATCATGTTTTCCTGTAATTGTATCGTGCCATCTTTTTCCGCCTTAACGTCTGCCACCTGTTTCGTTGGTTCTGGATTTAACTCCACCTCGGTGACATTTTCCTTGCCAAACATATTTTCCAAAAGCGATTGAAACACATTGGATTTCGTTGCCGCCACAGTTACAAAAGTTCCGCACAAAAGGAAAATCACTACCGCCGCAGCCGCTGTCCGAAGTTTTTTCATTGAATTTCTCCTATGGGAAATACCCTGTATCTTTTCCGGATTCAGTGCCTCTTCCACCCAGTCTTCCGGGGCTTTAATCTTATCTATTTTTTTAATATCCATCATTATGCCTCCTGTTTAATCCCTGTTAATTTTTCATGATAGCAGCGAGTTTTTCTCTGCCTCTGCGAAGTCTTGATTTCACCGTATTCACACTTGTATGCAGCATTTTTGCAATTTCACCCGTGCCATATTCTTCATAATAATAAAGCACAATTACTTCACGGTATCGAAAAGGTAATTTTCGCAGAGCCACAACAAGCTGCTCTGTTTCTTCATCTTCTATTTGCAAAGAGCCAGCCTTTTGGTTCTCCTGTGGCACATATCCAATATCCACTTTTCGATTCCAGAACTGCCTGTGGTAATCTCTGCATTCATTTCGCGCAACTGTATATAGCCACGCTTTTATATGTTCTTCCTCTCGAAAGGTTTGTTCGGTCTGGTAGAGTTTCAGAAACGTATTTTGAAAGCAGTCCTTTGCTGCCTCCTCATTCTGCGTCCAGACAACACATAGTCTGGTTATGTCATCTGCATACTGCCGCACGACGTCCTCATACTCTATCCCGGCATATTTATTTATCATTGCCTGATACTCCTTTACTACAATTTCTTTTGCATGCATGGTAGAAAATAATTACTTTCTATATAATACACGATTTGGATGGGAAAATGGGTGCAGGATTTTAATAAGAGAAAACCTCACCCCATAATATCAAACAAAAATGAAGTTCATTCGTGAGAGACTATAATGCGAAGCATTATCTTGTCTCGATACGAATGAACTTCATTTTTTTACTCCCACACTATTTTTCTCACTCTTGCATGCCGGCATGGATCATGCAGAGGGTCATTTTCCGAATATCCGCATCTTCCCTCAAAACATTCCAGACTTCTGGCATGATATACGAAAATATCATTTCCATCCTTATCTTTTGTAAATGAATTGTGCCCGGGTCCAAATTCCTCATGTAAATCTTTGGATGTAAGCACCGGTGTGTTCTGCTTAGTCCATGAATCCCGCTTTAGCAAATCACTTCCCTCTTTGGCAGAAATTACTCCTACACAATACTCCGGACCAGTACCGGACGCTGAAAAGAAAACCATTATTCTGCCATCATGTTTGACAACCGCAGGTCCTTCATTTACGGCATAGCGGACTTTTTCCCAGTCATACTCCGGCTCGGTTAAAAGCATCGGAAGCGAAATTAATTTCCACGGCTCCTCGCGATTAACCTCTCCCAAATACAGGCAGGAAATTTTCTCCGGACTATGCTGCGCCCAAATCACATAAGAGCGTTCACCATCTTCAAAATATGTCATATCCAAGGAAAATCCGGTGAAAGAAAAATCATCCTCTTCCCTCTTTTGGAATTTTCCCTTTTCACTCCAAGTTCCGGTATATGGATCATCGCTGTCGCAGACAAGAACGTGACAGTCAAATGCCCAGTTATTTTCCTTGTCCTCACTTCCGGCATAAAACACATACCAGCGTCCTGCGATATAATGCAGTTCCGGCGCTCAGATAAAACGATGTGTTAATGTTGTATCTGCCACTTTCCAGATGGTAATTTCTTCTGCCGATGCAAGTTCTGAAATATCTTTTGCCCGCCGCAAAATCACACGGTCATATCCATCCTTGTCGTCTGCACTTTTCATTGGATAAGAAGCGGTGAAATAATAAAATCCATCCGGTCCCAATGTAATGTATGGATCGGCACGCTCCTCAATAAACGGATTTTGATAACACTCTTTAAACTGCATTTCTCGGTCCCCCTTATTTACTTCCTGATTTAATAAGTGTACAACAATACCCCCGTTATCGCCATGTCATTTTGTGACCTTGTTTTGGAAAAATGTTACCAATTTTCTTTGACACAAGAAGGAGTAACATGGTAAAATCAAGCAAAAGGGGGACTATTCATGGCTGCAAAAACATTTGACGAAGTATATCTGGTAAATTATTCATCCTACGATGATGTCAATCTATATGAGGTCGGATGTCAAAAATGTGACCCATCTTACGGATATGGTCCAATTATCCGCAAATTATATATTCTGCATTATGTCGTAAGCGGTGAAGGTCTTCTCCGTATCCAGGACAAAGAATTTGCCGTAAAAGAACATGATATCTTTGTTATACCGACTCATACACCATCCTATTACGAAGCCGGCGAAAACAATCCATGGAACTATATCTGGATTCAGTTTGATGGCTTCAAAATCAAGGAAATGCTGAATCGCTGCGGTTTATCAGAAACAAATCCCGTTCTCTCCCTGCGTGAACATACCACAAAAACAGAACGTTGTCTGCGGAATATTCTTACAAATCACGAGGATGAATACGCCTGCATTGGCAATGTATATCAATTATTCCAGCATATGGTTCAAGCAGCAAATCTAGATAAAAAGATGAAAAAAAAGAAAACAGATGCGCTGACTTATATTCAAAACACCATCTGTTTTATCAGACAAAAATATTCAGACCCAATCCGCATTCAGGACATTGCGGATTATTGCGGATTAAACCGCTCCTATCTGACGCGGTTATTTAAGCACGCCACCGGTTATACACCACAGGAATATCTTGCGCAGTACCGCATTAATCAGGCAAAACAATTGTTGAAAGAAAGCTCTATGTCTATCCAGCATATTGCCTACTGTGTCGGATACAATGATGCTTTTACTTTTTCCAAACTTTTTAAGAGACAGACTGGATTTTCCCCATCGGATTACCGTGATTTTTCCCATAAAAAAACTCCGATTACGGAACACACACTGCATACCGTAATCGGAGACAAAATCGAGTAATTCTTATCGACGGAACAATCCTTTTTTCTCATAAGGCTCACTTGTATGGGAAACTAATTCATAACCAATTTCTTTAATTTCCTTTTCCAACATAGGAATATCTAACGATTCCTCGCTGATTACAACAGTTTCTCCTTTTTTTGCAGAGGAAGAAACTTTTTTCACCTTACAATGGTTACGAATCAAATCATTCATATGCGATTCACACATGCCACACATCATACCGTCAATTTTTAACACGGTTTTTACCATTGGAATCATCTCCTTTAACACATTTTCATGTCTATTATAGCAAGAGATTCACCCTTTGTAAAAGATTATTTGTTTGTTGATAAAAATGGTTGCAGAACACCTGCCATCTGGTTAATCGGCATCGACTGCAGATAAATCTTACCGGGACCGGTCACTACGGTGTTAAAGAATCCTTCTCCACCAAGCACTTTATTTTTCAGTCCCTTAACGGTTGTAATATCCATCGTACAGGTTGCATCCATCGCAGCTAAGTAGCCGGTATCAATAATCATCTGCTGCCCTGCTGCCAGCTCATATTCCTTTACATAGCCATCAATTTCTACAAAAGCCGTACCGTTGCCGGAAAGTCTCTGCATAATAAAACCTTCGCCACCAAACAGACCGCCACCTAATTTTTTCTGGAATGCAACCGATAATGTCACTCCATCCGTAGAAGCAAGAAATGCGCTCTTCTGTGCAATTATCTCATTTCCATTTCCAATTTCAAATGCCAAAATCGAGCCCGGAAAACTGGAAGCGTATGCAATCTGTCCAGGTCCGCCTTCTGCTGTATAACGGTTCTGAAACATATTTTCGCCGCTAAACATACGTCCAATCATTTTTCCCATTCCGCCGCCGGATGTCTCCATTTTCATATTTGGTGTCATCCACGACATAGCTCCTTTTTCGGTAATCATAGACTCGCCTGGCTCCAAATCGCAAATAACAACCGGCAATGGTGCTCCTTCAATTGAATATTTCATATGTATAAAATCTCCTTTCACAAATCAAAATTTGTTTCATTTTAACATAATCACTACGCACTTTCTATCATCACTGTAGAAACGGTTGGAAAAATGTCACAACTGTTTGTAATCTACTTAGACGCCGCATCAATAAATGAATAAAATGCTGCTTTCGGATCATCCAATCCACTGCCAAACAAAAGACATGACGTAGGTTTTCTCCATGATATGGTATCATAAAGTCCCCACACCGTAACGCCGGTAATACCGCGGGCATTTACGGATTTATCACGATTTACCTGCTTGGAAACAAGCAGTTTCATAATATCGGAATAATGATTTGCCAGATCCTCTTCTGTCTGTCCATCTTCGATTCCGATATCCAATTCTGTAACCTGAACCTGAAGTCCGGTTGCCAAAAACTTATCCACTGCTGTTCCATATTTTTCAAGAGACGGATAATTCACGGTAATATGGCTCTGCATACCGATTCCACCACAGATTTTTGCTTCTTCTCCTTCATTAATGTAATTAATGAGTTCTACAATTTCATCTGCAACATCATACTCATTATAATCGTTGTAAAATAACGTAACATCCTCTTGCAATCCATATTGTTTTAACTCATCATAAGCAATTTCATAAGCTTTTTTCACATAAGTCGGTTTCAGACCCATGTTACCATAAACGTCCATCCAGCTTGTAGCTGCCGGATCATTGGTACGGTGTGTATACTCATTTGTAATGTCCCAGCAATAAACAAGGGACCCTGCCTTACCGGTCAAACTCTTTTCCTTATCCATGACATGTTTCATTACAGAACGGATATAAAATTCAAGTCGTTTGTCCATCACTTCTTTCGAGACATTAGCGCCACTGCTGCTATATCCTTCCTTGAAGAAACGCGTTGATGTCTGCTGATGCCACTGCATCACATGTCCACGCATCTGAAGTCCATACTGATTGGCAATCTCAAGAATTTTGTCCACACTGTCAAAATTCAACTTGCCAACCGTCGATTCGGTGTAACCATCCGGAATCACATAACCAAGTTTTTTCGCTTCGCTCACAGAAATCGTACCACTCCAGTCAGACAAAATCTGCGCCGGTTTCAATTCATTTTCCAGTGTGTAACTATTGTAGTGATGTTTCACGAATTTCATTGTCTCGTCACTTTGCATCTGATAACCATCGTTCCATGATGTATTATAGCTCAACACATTGCCCATGCGCTCAAAGATGCCATTGTAGGTAGCTTTAATACTGGTGAGACTTTCCGGATTATAAGGCTCTTTGCCTGCAGAAATCTGTTTAATCGTGACATCATCCACAAGGAAATCAAAGGTATCAGACGGTCCTTCCACATAAAAGGTCAGTTTAGTAAAGGAAGCCGGCACCGTGTAAATGCCTTTTAACTCTACCCACGAACCACTTGGTACTGTTGTATTGTCTTTAATTGCCGGATAACTATCCTGTTGACCAGACACAGCTAAGTTTCCGGACAATTTCATCGTCTTGTCAGAACCTGAAGTCTGTTTTACCCATACCGAAATCGAATACGTTGCACCCTTCACAATCGAATCCGTTACATTCAATTCAGCTCCGTTCCATGTGCTCGTACGTCCGGTTACAGAAAGACAATTTCCACTTCTTCCGCCGGAAGCCACTGCTACTTTTGCTGCTCCACGTCCGGTAAATCCATCCGTTCCGTCTTCAAAACCGGTAGACAAATACGTTTTTTCTGCAAATTCACCTGCCGGTGTTGCCGTTGGTGTTGCTGTCGGTTTTACGACATCATTTGTTGCCACCGGCGTACGGACAAGCGTAGCCTTTTTGACTTTAACTTTACACCTGTAACTCTTCCACTTGCCATTTTTCACCTTGCAGGTAAGGGTCGTTGTTCCCTTTTTCTTTGCGGTCAGTTTTACAGCATACTTACCGCTCTTTTTGTAACTTGCAATGCTTTTTTTCTTAATACTCCATTTGATACGCTTTCCTTTTGCGTTTTTGATACGAATTGTCTTCTTCTGTCCCACTGTCATCGTAACACTCTTTTTGGACAGTGCAATTTTTCTTCTTGCTGCTTGACCGGAAACACCTTGCAACGGTGTCATAAGGGAAACAGCTAAGGACATACTTAACAATCCTGCAAAAACTTTTGCCTGCTTCTTCTGCATATAAATCCTCCTTGATAGCATATAAATTTTCCTTATAAGAAAAACGCTATATTTTACACTCAAATTATACGACGTTTACTACCAAGTGTAAAGGAAACTTTATCTAAAAATGTACTAAAAAACCTGAAATACCACAAATGATGCAAGCCATGCCATAACCAGCTGAAATCCAGCTGCTAAAAACATAAATTTAGTACTTCCGCTTTCCTTACGAATCGTTGCCAGCGTAGCAAAACAAGGGATATACAGCAGGCAAAAAATCATAAGACAATAGGCATTTACCATACCAAATCCGGCCGCACCAAGTGCCTGATGCAGCGCTCCCATACCGGCTGCCGAATTTACATTTGCTATTCCAAACAAAACAGCACAACTTGATACAACAACTTCCTTTGCCGATATTCCGGCAATCAAGGCCACGGCTATCTGCCAGTAACCAAGACCAATCGGTTTTAACACAGGCACGATAAAATGTCCGATTGCTGCTCCAAAACTTTCCGACATCTCATTTGTGTAACCATGTATTCCAAAATTTAAAAGAAGCCACATAGCAATAGAAGCAAGGAAAATTACGGTTCCGGCCTTCGTCAAATAATCTTTTACTTTCTCCCAAACATAAATCCAAATCGTACGGGCACTTGGTGCTTTATACTCCGGCAATTCAATAATAAGCATTCCATTTGCTTCTTTTTTATCTACAATATGAAGAATAAAAGCAACAAAAACAGCAACAACTAACCCAATGACATACATTGAGTAAGCTGCTATCATTGCATGTTTCCCAAAAAACATCTGCGAAAACAAAATGTAAATTGGAAGCCTTGCGCTGCATGACATAAAAGGCGTGACTAACATTGTTTTCATACGATCCTTGTTATCTTCTAATGCCCTTGACGCCATGACTGCCGGCACCGAACACCCAAATCCGAGAATCATCGGAATAAAGGCACGGCCGGATAACCCAATCCGCCCCATAATGCCGTCCATAACATAAGCCACTCTTGCCATGTATCCGCTATCTTCCAAAAAAGCAAGTGCCAAAAACAAAATAAAAATATTAGGCAAAAATGTCAATATACCACCTACACCAGCTATAATTCCATCTACCAAAAGCGATGTAACCGCCGGATTAACCTGCCATGCTGCCAATGCGTTTGAAATAAATCCACTTAACCATTCTACTGCCAATTCAAAGTACCCGGATATAAAATCTCCCACCGTAAAGGTCAGCAGAAATACAAGTGCCATAATCCCTAAAAAAATCGGAATTCCGAAAATCGGATGAGTCAAAATACGGTCAGCTTTATCCGTTGACTGCGCCTTCTCCTCTTTGTTTACCAACACTTCCTGAACAATTTCTTCAATGAATTCATATTTCTGGTTAATAATTTCTGATTCATAACTGCGGTCAAGCACTTGTGGCAAATCAACCGGATATTTTTCAGAAATTTCTTTATCTCCTTCTAAGAGTTTAATTGCACACCATCGTACATGAATTATTTCGGGATACCGTTTCTGCAAAGCATCCGAAATACTATCAATCTTATCTTCAATTTCATCACTATATACCATGGCATGATCGACATGATGGTCATGTTTGTGATGTGATGGCATTGTATGATGATGAACGAGTTTATCCGGCATAACCGCATCCTTGTGATGCGACACGGCATGCATCAGAATTTCAAGTCCGGTACGTTTTCTGGCAGACACAGGAATAACCGGAATTCCAAGCATCTCCGGCAGACGATGCAAATCAATTTCCATTCCACGCTTTTCCACAATATCCATCATATTTAACGCTAACACAACCGGCTTTCCAAGCTCTAAAAGCTGCAGCGTCAAATACAAATTTCGTTCCAGTGAAGATGCATCTGCCACATCCACAATAACATCAACATCATCACTTAGAATATACTGTCTGCTCACTTGTTCCTCCATCGTATAAGAAGTAAGACTGTATGTTCCCGGCAAATCTACAAGCCGATATGTATTATTATGGTATTTTAGCGCACCCTCTACTTTCTCAACCGTTACACCAGGCCAGTTTGCCACCTTTAAATTGGCACCGGTAAAAGCGTTAAACAACGTTGTTTTTCCACAATTTGGATTGCCAATAAAACCAACCACCAAATTTTCACTCATTGTTTTTTATCCTCCGCGACTTCAATTTTCTCGGTTATCCCCCTGCCTAATGCAAAACGCGTTCCTCGCACACGCACAATCATCGTTCCACTTCGCTTCCGGTTTAAAACTTCCACCGGAGTTCCCTTCGTCATGCCAAGTGCTTCCAATCTTTTCTCCGTTTGAAGCGGAAGGAAAAGCCCCTCAATAATGTAGCTGTTTTTCTTTTTTCCTTCTTGTAATATCATAGAACTTATTCTCCTCTACCCGTAATTATCCAAGGAGCCGGCTGCTGTTTAAAGGAATGATTTGCAGACAATCTGGAAACCGCAATCTGAATTGTCTCCACATCCTGAATTCCCAATTTCGAAAGCATCTCACCAGCTCCTGCTGCCACCTGAAAATCCAACGTATAAATGACAACATGAACATTTGGATTCTTCTTAACAAAATACTCAAGTTCCTGATTCATACTTGCGCTGGCTACCATGAATACCGTCGAAGGAACCGGACAGTCACGCATTGTTTCTTCATCCACGTGGTCAATAATTTTTACATTCTGCAACCCAAAATGGTCTACATTTTCCTCCATTGTATCACGGTCTGTAGCACTATATTCAACAGCAATAACCGTTCCTTCCGGAGCCAAAAGAGCGGTCTCAATGGCAATACTCTCTCCTCCGATAACACAGACATCGTCCTGCGTATCCACCATCATTTTATTTAAAATAACAGCACGAATCTCACTTCCCACATACTGAATAGAGCCCTTTTTGAAAAATTCATTGCCAATGCCGATTTTTGCCGTGTTTCTCGCATTTGGATTGACAATCAGCATTCCGGCAGAAGCATTGATTCCACGGTTAATCATATCCTTTACCTGACTGTTCAAAATCGGTCCGTCCGGTTCTGAACCGTCATTGTACCAAACCTCACACTCACCAAGCCCGGCATTCCACAAGCGGTAAAAAATATCGTCAATTCCTGCATTGGTAAATACCATTGTCGTTTTGTGGGATTCAACTGTAGGAATTACATTCTTGTTTTTCTTTGTAATATCAATAATTTTCACATGTTCCAAATCAATTGTTGTATTCTTTGCATAATATTGAAGCCAAGATAAAATAACCTCGTTTGTAAATATCTGTTTTTCCATTATAAAAGCCCCCTTTTGATATTTTTTATCAATTATTTTTATAAGCAGATTATACCACTAAAACTGGGGACGAGGCAAGGTGAAAGGGAGTTAATTTTGTACCCCTATAAAGTTTTGAAGGCTTTCGCTCAACAGAGGCTCCGGTGTCAGCATTTGTAATAAGGAATCAAATATATCGGATGAATTCTTATCCTGTTTTTTCTTACCACGTGCTTTTTTACCTTTTTTCTGGTCGTTGGTTTCCGGCAGTCTGGCGTACCGGAAGCTTTTCTTGAATTCTTCTGCAACTTTCCGCAATCCCGCTGTCAGATATGTTTTGTCAGGGTCTTTGTCACTGATTCTGGAAATTGTCTGGACAATGAGAGTATTTGCTTCCTGCTTCGATTTACAGTGTCTTAACTGCTCTTTCAGTTGTTGTTTTGCTATTTTTACACGCATTGCACTTCGATATAATTCGGGATTGTGAATTCTCAGATAATTTAACTCCTCTACAGATAAGTTCGCACCTCGTTGCAATTTTGCCCGAATCTTTTTCTCATAGTCTTGTTTTTCTTCCTCTGACATACCAGAAGTTATGTCCGTCAATTGTTCGCACACTTTTTTCCATATATCCTGTTCTCTCTCCTGTACGCCCTGTACGCTCCCGCTCGTCATTTGGAAACTTCCCCCAGTTGTTTTCATGTAAATTCCTCACTTTGTCATCGATAAATCCTTTTATCTCATATTATCATCCATGACTCTGTTTTATATATCGGAATTTTACTTGATTCCATAACGGGTCAAATCTACTTTTCCATCTGCCACTTCAACACCGTCTGCCATCAGCCGTTCTGCCTGCACATTGGCACCGCCAAAAGCAAAAGCCCCTGAAAGTTCTCCCTTACTGTTCACCACACGGAAACAAGGGATATTATCCGGGTCCGGATTTTTATGAAGCGCATTTCCAACCGCACGCGCCATTTTTTCATTTCCTGCCATGGCAGCAACCTGTCCGTAAGTTGCCACATGCCCTTTCGGAATCTTTTTCACTGCTTCATAAATCCGTTTTGTCGGATTATCCGTGACAAGTTCATAACTCTCATAAATCATTTTTCGAACATCCGCATCCGGGATGGTTCCATCCAAAACAATCGTATTCCAGTGTTCCTTGTTCTGATGCCACCCCGGCACTACGGAATCATAAATACCACGCCAGAAATCTCTGCTCTCCGGCGTTACCTTTACATTCAGACAGAGAAGTCCTTCCCTTTCATAAGTCCACAAAAAAACTTTTTTACTTTTTTTCACTCTTACAAGCTGCCAATTGGCATCTCGAAATGGTGCGTCCTGATATGTGTCCGGGAAGGATAACCCATAGGTTAGTGCTTCTTCTCTTGTCTTCATAATATATTAAATCTCCTCTGTTTCATTACCCTTTTGTTCTCACTTTTAAAGTCTTAGACCATTGTCCATACACACTTTTCTGTCCGGCATCCGTATCAACTACCGTATTCGAGCAATAGCGGATATAGTACGTTGTATTTCGTTTCAATTTCTTAATCGCACGTACCAGCCTCCCCTTGTTTGAGACCGTCTTCGCCTTTTTAAATGATTTCTTGGTTGAGTACTGGATTTTCATTACATAATCCGGGTACTGCTTTATTTTAATTTTTTTTGAAGAAATTTGCAAATGCTTTTTCTTTAATGCTCTCGGTTTTCCCGGCACATACACATCCAGCCAGATTTTTTGTGAAGTTCCATTTTCATAATTTGCCGCCAGTGCAATGTAAATGCAGGTACGTTTTTTCAAATAGGACTTTTTCACTGTTATCGTGTTCTTCTTATAATGATTATTTCTATAAAGAACATTTTTCTTTGAAGTCAGACTGCCAAAGGAATTTTTACAGTATATAATCTGATAATCCTTACAGCCGGACGGTTTATCCCACTTCAAAACGTACTGATTGTTTTTGATGGTTTTAATACGGAAATTCTTTGGCACATTTTTCGGCTTCTGAACTACCGGTTTTACCACTTTTTTCAAGTATTTTGCAGGCACATAAGCTTTCTGACTGTTAAAATAAATGGCTGCCCAGTTAGCGTTACTCTCTTTTTCATACACCTGAACCTGTGCCTCATTTTGCAGATATCCCAAAACTTCACTGGATGAATTAGCTGCTGCCTGCACATTAATATCCCTTTTCTGATTCGCATTAGTAACCGGATAATTCACTTGATAGTCCACCAGATTACTCGGCGTTTTCATGTCTGCCCGGTAAAGATTGATATACTTACTCTTTACATAGTAATATCCCGGACGATTTCTCGTCATATAATTTACGTCATTCTTTCCGTTAAAAGAAATTTTGTAATATGTATCCGTTGTGTCCGATGTGCGGGATGGAAGTTTCACCGTAGAAACAACATTTAACTCGGTATTTACCTTTACTTTGTAAACGTCACCGGAATCTGCTGTTCCCGGAATCGGACTGATTCCAATAAATGACGAAGTAACTCTTCCGGTTCCCTCTTTCTTAATCGTCTCCCCTGTCGGAACTACATTTTCTGTTCGTCCACAATCCAGCCATACCACACTCCTTGGCAGCCTGTAAAAGCCCGGCGGATGTGATGCCATAAGCAGATACTGTTTACACATAACCGGACTTTCCGTGAAACTGCGGTAGCCATTGCTCCAGTAAATAATGTAATTTTTATCATAGGCGACAACTTGAAGCTTGCTGCCTTCATTTTCCAGATATGCACCGGAAATCCACGTGAAATTCTGATACCCCTGAACGGATGAATACAACTGTTTCAGATTCTCAATATTATCCTGCGGAAAATATTGCGGGTCAATCGTCTTTCCCTGAATTTTCGTGTTTACAGGCACCTTATCGACGGCAATGGTTTTCCAGTAGTTTGCCACATTATCGTTTCCTACTAAATACGCATGGGCAACGACCTGAATGCCCGGACAGCAGTTTTGCAGATATGCGGTTCGATAACGCGTGACATCTCCGGCCGCTTTTGCCGAAGTACCAAATAAAAGCACGCCTGCGAAAACAAATACCACGCCAAACAGACTGTAAAAAATTTTTGCGATATATTTTCTGTTTTTCTCCATCGCACTCACTCCTTTCTCGCTCTCTATTTTATCATATAATTTTTCGCTATCCGGCGATTTGCGCGAATGGTAATTATACAGCGTGAATAGCAAATCGGGATTGCCATGTGAAAGTTAACGTCGTATAATAGGGGCAGATAATCGGCAGCGAAAGGAATACCACAGATGATTTTACAACTACTTACCGGCATACACAATTTAACAACACTGCTTTTCGGAATTTTCATTTCTGCGTTTTTTCTTGGTGTAAAGCCAATCATGAAAAATTTCGGAAAACTGCTTTTGTTTGCATTGGTGGATGTTTTTTTTTACTGGGGCATCAACCTCTTTACAGGCACGGCGTTTGCCAATCAGCTTTACCCTGTTTTGGTACACCTTCCACTCATTTTATTTTTGTTTTTGTGTTACCGTTATTCACTTTTATCCTGTTGTATTTCCGTTTTTTCTGCCTATCTGTGCTGTCAGTTCAGCAACTGGATCGGACTTTCTGCACTTACGCTTACTAAGAATCCGGTCTGGTACTATAGCACACGAATTGCTATGACATTTATCACATTCTTTTTCCTGTTCAAATTTGTCCGCCGGACAACACAAACTATTTTTTCAAAGGAAAATAAGGAGCTTGTTATCATCGGCTTTCTTCCATTTATTTATTATATTTTTGATTATGCCTCAACGAAATTTTCCAATCTTTTGTACTCCGGAAATAAAGTCGTTGTTGAATTTATGGGATTTGCTTTTAGTATCGGCTATCTCATTTTTCTGCTTGTATACTTTAAGGAATCCGAGAAGAAATCGGAAATCCGCCAGTACAGCGACCGAATGGAAATGCAGCTAATATCGCTTCAAAAAGAAATTGAGCAGGTCCGTAACAGCGAACAGACGCTTGCTATTTTGCGGCACGATATGCGCCACCACCTAAATCTCATTCTCTCTATGCTAAACCAGAATCATCCGGAAAAAGCCATTTCCTACATTCAGGAGATTGGCACCGCTTATGATGACACAATTGTCACAAGATACTGCAAAAATGAGACTTTAAATTCGGTAATTTCCATTTATAAAACACGCTTTTTAGAACGAAGCATCGACTTTCTGCCAGAAGTTTGCGCAAGAAAAGATTTACCATGTCCTGACCTTTCTCTGTGCACGATTCTATCTAATGCACTGGAAAATGCACTGCATGCACTAGAACATACATCAGGCGAAAAATGGGTCTCCTTACAGATTATGCAAAAGGAAAATCTTTTGCTGTTGGAAATAAAAAATCCCATTGAAACAATGCCAAAATTTATTGACGGGATTCCCATTTCGGATAAAAAAGGTCATGGTATTGGAACCAAAAGTATTGTATACTATGTACAACAGTTAAATGGACAATGTCATTTTTCTGTTGAGGAACATTGTTTTGTATTAAAAATCATTCTATCGAGGTGCATATGAAAATAGCAATTTGTGATGATGAGGTGGCAGTAAGCGAAGTAACAAAATCTCTTTTACAGCAATGGGCAATTCACCAGTCGATTTCACTTTCTGTCCACTGCTATGAAAATGGAGATGCTTTGATTCTTGCGCAAAAAAGTGAATGCTTTGACCTGATTTTTCTTGACGTCCTTATGCCGCTTCTAAACGGTATTGATACGGCAAAAGAATTACGCAGGCAGAATCAAAACGTTCCTATTATTTTTCTGACCTCATCCAAAGAATTTGCGTTTGACTCTTATGAGGTCAAGGCACTTCAATATCTGCTAAAGCCGGTTTCTCCCAATCAGCTTTGGTCTATTATGGATGATTTTATAGCGCTGATAAAGAATCAGAAAGAAATCTTTGTTGCCCGCACTTCGGACGGATTTTGTAAAATCGCGCTGGAAGATACAAACTATTTAGAAGCTCAAAACAAATCCGTTCTCGTTTTTCCTCATAATGGTACAAGTATCGAAATCCGCGAACTATTTTCCCGGTGCGAAGAAGTTTTTACTTTGGAACAGGGATTTTTCCGCTGCCACCGCAGTTACATTATTAACTTAAATTTCGTAAATCAGTTTACTAAAAACAGTGTGACTATGACAGATGGTGTTACACTGCCGATTTCACGCAACCGCTCCCTCGCATTTAAGGAAGCTTATTTTACCTACATGTTTGAGTAAAAGGGCTTCGCCTGTAAATTAAGAAAATCGCTGTAAGCGATGCAATCGTCTCCGCAATCCAAAAGCAGTGCCAGACTACTGCACCGCCAAATAGTTTTCCAAGCACAAATGCCGCCGGTATAATTACGACAACATAACGAAGCAGCGAAAGAATCAAAGATTCCACACCTCTCCCCAATGCCTCTAACATACCACTTATCGTAACCGAAACTGCCGATATCACAAAGCCCATACAGATAATGCGTACCGCCTGTGCGCCATCCAAAATCGTAAGCGAATTTTTTGTAAACAGTCCTATCAGATTTCCTGCAAATCCCAGACATATCAACATACCAACAAACATAATGGAAGCAATCATAATTAATGCAGTAATAAAAATTCTTTTGACACGCCCTCTCTCTCCCGCGCCATAATTATAACTGATAATTGGTCGGATTCCCTGCACAATACCATTTGCCGAGAGATAAATAAATGTCTGCAGTTTATAATAAATGCCAAGCACCAGCACATACGATGCGGAATACACAGCAAGAATTCCATTAAGTGCTGTAATCATAAAGGAAGGAAGGGCAAGGTTTAATGTCGCCGGAATTCCTACTCCATACATCTGCCCCACCAATCGTTTTTGAAAGGCTTTTTTATGCCAGTGAAAATGCAGTGCTACCGGATGCTTGATAAAAATAAACAAGTACACAATAAGTGGTATTACTTGTCCAATACCGGTTGCAATCGCTGCCCCTTCAATCCCCATTTTCGGAAATATTCCGATACCAAAAATCAACAGCGGGTCAAGTATGATATTGGCAACACACCCACACAGCATACTAAACATCGAAACTTTCATCCGTCCTTCCGCCTGAAAAATTTTCTCAAATGTTATTGCAATAACATTTGGAACTGCAAAAACAAATACAAGATTTGAATATTTCACACCATCCG
>ENA-OPWD01001248-OPWD01001248.1-human-gut-metagenome-genome-assembly--contig:-NODE-1248-length-18203-cov-12.807141_pt1 | contig 18203 bp, 17 predicted proteins | sample MGYA00241502_ERZ501996 | MGnify/ENA primary metagenome ERZ501996 (study PRJEB25962, sample SAMEA2042011) | human gut metagenome | biome: human gut; feature: human-associated habitat; material: faeces... | reverse complement strand
ATCGGCGGCAAAATGAATCGGGTGTGTTGCGGGGCGGTATCGGAACTCCACACAGCGTCTTAAACAAAAGAAAATGCGAGCGACGTCGGTGACGGCACTCGCACAAAAGATTACTCTTTTTAATATCAATGATATTATATGTGAACTAATTCAACTTGTCAACAACTTTTTTCGATAAGATGCTGTGCGCAGATAATTGTTTCTCTTTGAAAAACATTCTACGGCCTGTTCTTCTGAAATGAGATGAAATTGGATACCTTTTTCATCATGGAGCATCTGAACAAGTTCTTACGCAGTCTTTTTCGGTTTCATTTTAGAATTTTCGATTATGCTCACATCCTGTTCAATCGTTCTTTTTCAGTTGCCCCATCAATTCCTGAAAACTTTCCAGAGCACTCTGCAAATTTTCAATAATATCCGCGGCAAGTTCGTCCGGCGCAGGGAGATTGTCCAAATCGGCAAGCGACTTGTCCTTCAGCCAGAAAATATCCAGGCTGGTTTTATCACGTTCCAGAATTTCATCTACCGTGAATCTGCGCCAGCGGCCTTCTGGATTTTCCTGTGACCATGTTTCTGTGCGTTCGTGGCGGTTTTCCGGATGATAGCATTGAATGAAATCCTGCAAGTCAGCGTCCGTCATGGGATGCTGACGAAGCGTAAAGTGAACATTTGTGCGAAAATCGTAGATCCAGACTTCCTTTGTCTGACGCTCTGGGCTGGCGGGACGCTTATCGAAGAAAATCACATTTGCCTTTACACCCGGCTTGTAAAAAATGCCAGTTGGCAGGCGGAGAATGGTGTGCAGATCCGTGGTGTCCAATAGCTTTTTACGGATGATCTCGCCTGCACCACCCTCGAATAGAACGTTATCCGGTACAACAACGGCCGCCTTTCCGGTCGGCTTCAGAATCGTATTGATATGCTGGATAAAGTTGAGCTGTTTATTCGAGCTGGTCGTCCAGAAATCCTGCCGGTTGTAGACCAGATCCTCTTCTTCCTGCTCCTCTTCTTCATTGGTGAAGGTGATGGAGGATTTTTTACCGAACGGCGGGTTCGTCAATACATAGTCTACACGATAACCCGGGTCAGACAGCAGCGCATCCCCACGCATGACGGGGACTTTGCCGTACAGGTCACCGATATTGTGCAGATACAGATTCATCAGGCAGAGTTTGAAGGTAGCAACCACAAGTTCAGTTCCATAGAACGTTTCGTTTTTCAGGAATTCTTTCTCTGTGCGGTCGAGTGCATAGTTCTTTGGGTCAGCCAAGAACGCCTGTGCAGCAAGGAAAAAGCCGCCGCTTCCGCAGCAGGGGTCAGCAATGGTCTTTTTCGGTTCCGGGCGCAGACAGGCCACCATTGCTTTGATGAGCGGGCGGGGTGTAAAATACTGCCCTGCACCACTTTTTACGTCCTCGGCGTTCTTTTGCAGCAAACCTTCGTAGATCTCGCCCTTCACATCGGAGGACATGGACACCCAGTTTTCCTTGTCGATCATCTGCACCACGCGGTACAGAATGGAAACATTGCTGATTTTGTTGACGGCCCCTTTGAAGATCTGCCCTAAAATGCCGCCCTCATCGCCCAGCCGCTCCAGTATAGCGCGGTACTGATTTTCCAGCTCTGCGCCCTTGAGCGTGTTCATATCTGACCAAGTGTAACCTTTAGGGATACCGGTTTCTCGCTTATACGGCGGGCGGGAGTATTCATCGGACATTTTCAAAAAGATCAGGTAAGTAAGCTGCTCGAGATAATCGCCGTAAGATACACCATCATCTCGCAGCGGATTGCAAAGTCCCCAGACTTTGGAGACGATATTAGAAGATTGTTCACTCATCACTAGACTCCGTTGCGGCTTCTTGGCTGAAATCAATATCGCCGACTGCAAATTTACTTTTGTTTAGAATTCTGTCTATAGAAGTCAAAATATCATTTGTAATGTTAATATACTCATCAAAATTGGGATTGGCACTTTTGATTGCATGATTCATTGCTTTTTGAAGTCCAAGTGCATCATTGAATGACCCTTTTAGTGTCATTAACCCTGTTTGACTTTGAACAATGCTATCCTTAAGTGCATAAAGTTGTTTCAAGTATTCGATTAACTCATTTTTATTTGAGCCAGTTAAAGTATATTTGTTTTCTACTAATCCTAGTGTATTTACTTCTATTTCTTTCCACGCTTGTTGAATTGTTGTATTATGTGATTTTAGTTTTGTGCTAAAATCACTGATATAATTAGCAGCTTTTTTTACACTGGCTTGAATAAGAACAGCATTTTTTTGCTTTTCTATTTTTTGTGAACAATCATCTACTCCGTCAGACATGAGATTCATATCATTTGTCATATTTGTAATCTCATTGCCAAGTTTTTCTGATGCTTGATATAGGTCGGCCAAAAAATCAATAAAGCCTTTATCTTCAGTTACTTCTTCTATATTTCTGTTGCTCTGATTGGACACTTCAGAAAGTTTGTTCAGCGATAAAAAGTCTTGAACGGGGTTACTAAAACGAGCGGTATTTTTTACTGCACTTTCTAAGCTGCTTTTCAAGAAGGATTTTAACGTATTGAACCCAGTAAAATGTGTATTATAATTCTGTGTTCTGTACTGTTTCAAATCAAACGGAAGATCATCAACATCATCTTGTGTTATCATAACAGTCTTTTTTCTCATCGTATGAGCTATTCCAAGTTCATACATAACATTGGAATTCAATCCCGTTAAATCTGCAAGAATCACATCCGCATCATAAATCGGTTGAATGATATCTTTCATAATATTCTGAATGTTTCCGGTATCTCCAGCATTCACAAAATCATATGAATCTTTGAATTCATCTTTTAATGCCTTGTAAAGATCTAAATGTTCCGTTCCAAATGGCGTTATAACAAAAACCATCGGTTTGCTATCTTTTGTTCCCATAAGAAATTTTCCTCCTATCAAATTTTTCCTTCAAACGCCTGTTTCAAAATGCTCTGCCGCATTGCATCGGCCTGTGCAAGAGCAGTGTCAACGGTTTTTTCGATATTATCACAAAATGTAAGACGTGATTCAATTGTGTTTATAATTTGCAACTGTTCATGAACATTCGGGATTGGAAATTGTATCTGTTTGAGAATTGTCTGATTCAAGAAAATTCTTGTCGAGCCTTTACACAGCTCTTTCACTTGATCCAAAACAATTCCTTTACTTTGAAACAGGTAAATGAAATATTCAGGCAGAACCTTTTGACAATCCAATGAAACACGCATAAGATTTGTTGATAGTAAAGCGCCTTCCATTCGCGGTGGAACTACACACAATTCACCAACTGTGCCAGAACGAGAAATTATTATATCTCCAGATTTTAGTGCGAATGACTTTAATTCGGCTGCTTTTTCAGGTGTTACAAAGATTTTGTTTCCATCAATAAATTTTCCAGAATCAATATTTTCAATTCCAAGCATAGGCACACCTGTGGTTTTGTGCTCATGCTTCTTTAACATCGTACCAAAGGGCCCTGTTGACATCCCTTTTCTGTCCGTAACAAGAAGTTCTTCAATGGGTGTAAATCTTTCACACATTGCTTGTGCGTTATCAAACGCATCCTTCAACACCGCCTGCCGATACACCGCCAACTGATCCTTTGTGGTCTTGAGTGTATCAACCGCCTTATCAAGCTCTGAGAAAAGCTTCTCAATATTAGATACAATACGCTGCTGTTCTGTTATCGAATCCGGGTATGAAATTTCTAATTTTTTTAGAATTGTTTGACTAATGTTGGGTTGTGCTCCACCAACGCCTTGCTTAATCAAATTGGGACGCTGAAAAAGAAGGTAATAATATAAATACTTTAATGATACGTTTTCATTTTGAAAAATACCACATACCGCTTGATTTGTAGCTGCATCAATCCTTAAAAAAGCTAGTTTTCCAATAGTAGCCCCATAAAGTGCGATTAAAAGTGTTCCTGCTGGGAAAATTTTTGCACTTGAATTCAATAGCCCCTCTTCTGTGATAAATTCCTCCGATGTTGTAATGATATTATTTTCAAGTTCTCCTGATTTCACCCATGGAATAGTTCCATTCTGATAATATGATTGATTCTTACGACTAGGTGTACCACCACTTGTGGTTTTGCAAATTTTTCCAAGAGGCTCTTTTTTCCAATTCATTTGTTTTTACCATTAGATATTACCAAGTTTCCGGTTCCATTGCTTTTAACATTGCCTGTTGACGCTGGTTATATTTGTTTTCATCATAAATTCCAGATGTATGACAGTGTGGGCAGTAAAATTCTCCATCACTATCACATCGGAGTTGTATGATGTTCTTTTCACTGTCCCAACAATGTGTACAGTACATAAATTCTTCCGGTTGGTCTTTCAATTGCAAAAACAGTGCACCGTGCCGAATAATTTTATCTTCCAAATCTTGTTTCTTTTTCAGTTCATGAAGTTCTTCCTTCAATTGACCGTTTTCAGCTTGCAAATCTAGCGCTTGAGCACTTAAATCCAATAGTTGCCGATACAGTTCAATGTTATCTGCTTGCTGTACAACTTTGGCAACATCTTTGATGCCCTCATACAAACCCATTTTTGTCTCTCCTTACGCTACCAATTCCTCATTCATTTCATCCAAAATCTCCTGATACTTTTCTCCGAACACCCGATAGAACCCACCCAAGCCGCCTTTGCTGTCAAACGGCGTATACTCCAAGTCCTCCGGCAGAATGCTCAGCGATGTGATGATATGCTCCTTGATCAGCCGCAGCCATTCCATCTGTTCAGCGGTAAAGTGAACCGCACCGGTGTTGCGGCGGAAAGTCCACTGTTTGAAGTTATAGTTTACCCGGTCGGCAAAGGGCGAAAGGGTATCCGTATAGCCCATCTGAAAACGGATAATAGAAATCAGGTCGGTCAGCTGAGCGAGAGTGCCTTTCTTTACCTTGTCAGGCTGCTTGATGGCATAACAATCCCACAGACGCTCGACCGTGATGCCCTTTGCTTTGAGTTTTTGATACAGTTCCGTCAGTTTTTTCAGTACCATCGGACGTTTTTTATACGTTTCATTGTAGATGATGCGCAGGGCAATGATCTCATCTTTATTTTCCTCGATGAAATCCTTGAATGTAGAAATCACCCGGTCTGCCGTTTCCTCCTGATTGGTATCATAACCAGCAAAGAGTACTTTGTCCAGATTAACGCTGTCGATGATCTGGTCATGGCTGCGGCGGACATTTTCAATAAAATCGCGAACTTCCGGCTTCTGGAAAGGTGCAACGGCCTGTTTGATGAGCTCTTTCTGGGTCTGTGCAAGCTGTTCCGGTGCGGGCGTAAGCACGCCGCTTTCTGCTTGTGCTTTGGCCTGAATGACATCTTCATCAAAGGCATTCAGCAGATTCTCCGCGACCTGCTCTGCGGTCTGCCCTACGGTTTCTTTGAACTGCTTGTGTTCGCTGCGTTCCATCCTGCGGCTGAGACGAATCACACGGTTTGCAAGAGAAGTCAAGGTATCCTCATCTCGTGCACCGAGTGCAATGTTCATCATCAGTTCCTTCATGGAAACCGCCGGCTTGCGTTCCAGCGTGCGGGTTTCGGTCTTTTTGGATTTGGTTACACCCACTGCATCCACGATCACAAAATGATCTTTGTTTTCCGTAGCAGAAGGTGTTACCTTTTGTAAATCATCCTTGCTCAGCGTGCGGGTGCCGCGGCCTTTCATCTGTTCGAAGTAATTGCTGCTGCGCACATCCCGCATGAAGAGCAGGCACTCGATGGGCTTTACATCCGTACCGGTCGCGATCATATCCACAGTAACGGCTATACGCGGGTTATAGTCATTTCTGAATGAGCTGAGAACGGCTTCCGGATTCTGCGCACTATAAGTGATCTTTCTGCAAAAATCGTTTCCTTCGCCGAATTCTTCCCGGACGATCTGCACAAGATCGTCTGCATGGCTGTCCGTCTTGGCAAAAATCAGCGTTTTGGGGACTTCTTTCCGGTAGGGGAACAATGTGGTATGGAGTGCTTCTTTGAAGGTGCGGATCACAGCACGGATCTGGCTTGGATTTACGACATCCTTATCCAACTTGGACTGTGTGTAGAACACATCCTCGTCCATCTGCTCCCAGCGTTTTGCGCGCGTCAGGCGGTTACGCCGCTCGATCAACTGCTTCAGGATGGTTGCACCATTTTTCGTCACATCGGTTTCAATCAGATAAATGTCCTCGCCAACGTTAACGCCGTCCAGAACGGCCTGCTCTCGCGTATATTCGCTGACAAAATTTTCATTGAAATAGCCGATGGTTCGCTTATCCGGCGTAGCGGTCAGGCCGATGATAAACGCATCAAAATAGGAAAGCACTTGACTCCATACATTGTAAATAGAACGATGGCATTCATCTACAATGATACAGTCAAAGAACTCCGGCGGAATTTTGGCATTGTAGACGACCTCTTTTGGTGCTTTGCTTTCGGCGGTGACATATTCCGCAAAGGGAATCTCTTCTGCCTGTTCGTCCAGTTCTTCCCCTTTTAGAATGGAATACATCCGCTGGATCGTACTGATGCAGACCTGTACATCCCCGGAAATATAAGAATTTTTTAACCGGCGTACACCATACAATTCCGAAAAGCTGCGAGGATCGTCATTGGGCTTGTAGGCCATGAACTCGCGCTCGGCCTGTTCACCAAGGCTGCGGGTATCTACCAGAAAAAGGATGCGATTCATTCTGCCGTATTTCAACAGCCGATAGGCGGCAGTAATGGCTGTAAAGGTCTTGCCTGCGCCGGTTGCCATCTGCACAAGAGCACGCGGCCGATTTTCTGAAAACGAAGTGTCCAGACCATGAATTGCACTGATTTGACATTTGCGGAAGCCCGATTCATCCAGCTGCGGGATACGCTTCAGATTGTTGCGCACAGTGTCCGGTTCAGCAAGCCAGCGTTTCAACGTCTCCGGGCGGTGGAACGAGAATACCTTGCGCGAACGATATTTAAGATCTGCGTAATCGGTAAAACGCACCAATTCGCCAGTGGCTTCGTAGGCGAACCGAACCTTGTACTCCCGCTTTACCCATTTGAACTGGCTATTTGCATAGCGGCTGGACTGCGTTTCCACATCTGTCAGCGCTTGACCTTCTTCGTCTTTCTTTGCCTCTACAACACCAACTGGCACTCCCTCAATGAAAAGTGCATAATCCACCGGACCGGTATTGGTAGGGAACTCGCGCACTGCAACACCGGAAGCAACCGTCAGATTTAGTTGTTTCAGATCCTGAATTGTCCAGCCACTTTGCCGCAATCTGTTATCGATTTGTTCCCGCGCTCTTGCTTCCGGAGTCATAACGATGCACCTGCCTTTGCTATCTTAGAGCAAACTGTTGATACCTCTATTTTATAAGATGCAACACAATATTACAAGTGTTTCCTTTTTATAAATTTTAAAGCGATATACTTCATGAGAATTTTTCAAAGTACTTGAAAATACGTAAAATTCATGGCATAAATTATACGAAACGATTGCTGCTTAGTATCTGTTGCTCAACAATATCTAAATGGGAGGTGCCCGCCATGACCGCCGTGATCTATGCCCGCTATTCATCGGATAACCAACGCGAAGAATCTATCGAAGGCCAGATCCGGGAGTGCACGGCCTATGCGGAAAAGAATGGCATCACTGTGGTCAAACATTACATTGACCGTGCTATCTCTGCCAAGACGGACAACCGCCCGGAGTTTCAGCAGATGATCAAAGACAGCGACAAAAAGCTGTTTGACATCGTGCTGGTCTGGAAACTTGACCGCTTTGCCCGAAACCGCTATGATTCGGCACACTACGAGTATCAGTTGGAGCGGAACCACGTCAAGCTGGTATCGGCCACCGAGCCGATTTCAGAAGGCCCAGCAGGTATTATGGTCAAGAGTATGCTCACCGGCATGGCTGAATATTATTCCGCAGAACTTTCTGAAAAGGTCGTGCGCGGCATGACCGAGAATGTTCTGAAGGGCAAATATAATGGTGGAACGATTCCCATCGGCTATACAGTGGACGAGGAGAAGTTCTTTCAAATCGACCCTTTGAAAGCTCCCTTTGTGGTAGAAGCCTTTCAGCGGTATAACGATGGTGCGACCATGAAGGAACTGATGAACTGGCTGAACGACAGTGGCGTGACCACCAACCGCAACCAGAAGTTCACCTATAACAGTATTCAAACTTTGTTGACGAATCGCCGCTATATCGGAGAGAACCGTTTTAAGGACATTGTGATGCCGGACAGCATCCCGGTTATCATTGAGAAAGAACTGTTCGATAGTGTGCAGGATAAAATCGCCAAAAACCGCCGCGCTCCGGCTCGGCACAAAGCGGAGGACGATTATTTGCTGACGACCAAGCTGTTCTGTGGAATGTGTGGAGCGATGATGTTCGGCGAGTGCGGAACGAGTCGAAATAAGAACGTCCACCATTATTATAAATGTGCTAATGCCAAGCGCACCAAGACCTGCAAGAAAAAGACCGTCCGCAAAGAGTGGCTGGAAGATCTGGTAGTCTGCGAAACCATGAAGATGATTCATGACGATGACTGCATCCAGTCTATCGTGGATGCGGTGATGATTCTTCAAGAACAGGAGAACACGGTGCTGCCCCTGCTGGAAAAGCAGATGAAGGATATAGAGAACGGCATCGAGAATCTGTTAAATGCGATTCAGGCAGGTGTACTGACCAGCTCGACCAAAGGACGCTTGGAAAAGTTGGAGGCTCAGCAGAAAGAGTTGGAAATTCGCATCGCGGAAGAAAAGCTGGCGAAACCGAAAGTCAGCGCAGATTTTGTGAAATTTTGGCTCACCAACTTTCGCAAGCTCGACCCGAACGTGAAAAGCCACCGGGAAACGCTTATCAACACGTTCGTGAACGCTGTTTATCTCTATGATGAAAAAGTTTTGATTACATTCAACTACAAAGACGGCACAAAAACCATCACTTTCGATGAAATCGCCGCCAAAGATGCCCCAGAGGGCAATGGTTCGGATTTAGGTTGCTTCGCTCCACCAAAAAAGCACGAGATTTTGCGTCTCGTGCTTTTTCTTTTGCCTGATGGAGCAATCTCACTTGTACAGTTCCTTGCTCATCTGCTTCCGAATCTCATCACGCCGCCTGTCGTAGACCTGCGTATAGATTGCAAGGGTCGTGCTGGGTTGCGCGTGTCCGGCTTCTGCGGCTACCGTTGCCACACCGATGTTGGGATTGGACAGCAGGATACTGACGAAGGTGTGCCGGAACATATGCGGGTGAATTTTTTCGATGCCCGCTTTTTTCCCGACCCGGCGCACCAGTGCTGCATAGCTGTCGGGGTTGATGGGAAAGCCGTAGTCGTTGCAGATCACAAAGTCATTCCCACGCAAATCCAGAAGCGACTGTGCGTACTTAGCACCTTTCTTTTCCAGATTTTTCTGCCAGCTTGCACCCATCAGCTTTTTTCTGGACTTCCACTGTTCGTGATAGTCCTTCAAAAAGGCTATAAACTCCGGGGCAACATCCACATCACGGATGTTGCTTTCTTTCGTTGTGGTAAGCTGATAGCCATAATTAGGGAAAACCAACAAAGATTTTGACACATGGATTGTTCCATCACGGAAATTCACATCTTTCCATGTAAGACCAGCCAGTTCTCCACGCCGGACACCAGTGTTCAGCAGGCACAAAACGATTGCCTTTTCCAGCATGGAGCACTCTTTCAAAGCCGTTTGTAAGGCTTCTACTTCATCGTTATGTAAGCAGTCTACGGATCTACTCTTCCGGCCAGATGCCTTTATCATTGGCATTTGAAGTGAAGTTCCATAGTTGTCATTGGCGTAGTTCAGAACTGACCGAATGAACAGATTGTACTCTCGCATCGTCTTTTTCGTCATGGGACGACGATCAATCTCTACCTCAAACATCTGTTCAACGGTCTTGCCCAAAGCCGCTGCCACCTGTTGTGCCGAGTCCAAAGAAACCGTTTCACCACGGAAAATCCGCTCAATGGTTTCCTCTCGGATGGTGCAGTTTTTCGCAATTTTAGGGCAAGACACCGTTTTGAACTCTTTAGATTCTGGCTTCAAAACCGCACGTTTGTAAACGCGTGCATCACTATCTTCCAGAAAGTGAATGACTGCATCGCAGTCTTGCCGGGTAATCGTCCCAATCGCTTTTTCAGAAAATTCCGGGTAACTTTGGATGCGTTGAAGATACTTTTCTTTTTTCAAGCTGGTGTTCTCTTTGTTGCGGTTTGCGTCATAGTCACCTTTCAGACGAACCGAGGGAGCCATCCGAGAACGGTTTGAAGCTATGTACTCTTGCGCTACAACCGCAAAGGTCTTTCCTGCGTTGCTGGCTTCTTTATCGGCCTTTTCCTGTTCCTGCCGCTCAAATTCAGCGGCGGCAGCATTCGCAGCAGCGTTGCGCGCACGAGCGTTTTTCAGTTCAGTGGGGTCAAAATCGAACCGTCCATAACGACGTTCGATTTTGCCGTTCACCAGAACATTTGCAGTAATTTGGTAATACCGGGGTTTCTTTTTGGGTTCGATCAGCTTAATGGATGCCATATATTTACCGTCCTTTCTGTGTGGTGGTTATCTCTGTCACGATGAGTATAGCAGTTCAGGCGGTTAATTTTTAGGATGTCGCAGTTCGTACCCACATCCTTGACAAGTCAGGAAGTTGTCGTTCCACCGTTGAAGTAGTCAGCCATCTTTCCGAGGTTGATATACCATTTGATACCTGACTGAAATGCCATGCCCGGAACTTCCCGGCAAAGGCGGCGGATGTAATATTCAGGCAAGCCCATGCGCTGACTTGCCTGCTTGATGCTGACGATCTGCGGCAGGACAACTGCTTCATTCTGGATCTCCGGCGATACCATCACTTTTTCATTCATCGGCATTCCTCCTGTCCCATTCATTGATTTTCAAACTGTTCATCAGGGCTTCTTCGATCCGGCGCATTTCATTCCGTGTAGTCTGCCCCAAGAAGCGTTGTATGCGGCTTTTGTCTATCGTGAAGATCTGTTCCAACTGAACCACAGACGGCTTCTCAAAGGCCGTATTGTGGGCTATCAGAACGTGTGTGGGCTGGTATCTCTTTTTCTCGGTGCGGGAAGTCACCGTCGCCACGATAAGGGTGGGCGCATAGCGGTTTCCCACATCATTTTGCAGAACCACCACAGGGCGGGTGCCGCCCTGCTCGGAGCCGATGTGCGGCTCCATGTCTGCATAGTAAATGTCCCCTCTGAGGTATTTCCAGTCTTTTGGTATGATAGCTATCAGACCTCCTATCCTTCTATATGTAGCAAAAGCCGTCCGTTTTTGGCAGGCGGCTCTTGCAGGAAAAAGGAGTATGCCGATAAAGGCGAGAGCATCAACGTTTTACAGGAAGGCTCAGAGAACGGCTGGAGCCATTGTAGATCTCCAGAATCTGCTTCATGTGGCGGTCGGCGGTGTTGCCCGTATCCTTCCGTGCTTTTTTGGTGATGGTTTTGGGGTGCACCGTGGAGAGCCGTGCGATCAGACGCTCCCGACTGTACTCATCCCGGTACATTGCCACAAAGCGGGTGACACCGTGGAGGATACCGGAGAGGAACGAATCGGAATCGCCCCACCATGCCTCCACAATGATCTTCAGGGCTTCCTGATAGATGTCAGAACCGTAGTTCTTATAAATATAATAGGCAGAGCGGATGCAGTAGATCTTCCACTCGGCTCGGATGCCATCCAGTGCAAAAGTAGCACCAGTTGCTTCGGTGGCTGCAACAAATGCACAGGCATCCTCATCTTCTGCCACGATGTCAGCACGAAGCCGCTCACCTGCGGTCAGATCGGTGGAAATGCCCGTCTGAACAGCAAACAAAAGGGCTTCATCCTTTTTGGAAAGGCCATGAAAGACCTTGCAGAGAATCGGGAGGTCATGACCGCCATTGCAGGCGATACGCGCTTCGATGGTGTTCTGGCCGTCAAAGACATGATAGCGACCATCACGGTAGCTGACTCTCGGTTCGTTGGCAACGTACTCCGAAAAGGTAGCAGAAATCTCCTCCACCTTTCTGGTGCGCAAAACACGCTGGTATTCAGCGCAGGGGGTCAAGAGTGCGCTATCGATGTAGCGCATCTCGCAAACACATTCGGGCAGCTTGGCAAGGTTCAGATTAGAAATCATCATAGCACTCTCTCCTTTATCGTCTGAAGATAGGCAGAAGTGTCATCAATCAGAAAAAGAATGGCACTTCGGCAGTCGTTGTCCTCAAAAACATCGGGATAGTCTTTGAATACGAGATTCCAGCGGCGGATAAAATCCTCCTTTGCGCCCTGAACTTCGCACATCATAATTGAGCCGTTCGCAACGGTCGTTTTATGATGGCGGTTGTCAATGGATTGCCGAAGTCGTTTTCGATCTTCGTCTGTAAGACAGCGTTTGTGACCTTGGATACTCCTTTTGAAATCCGGGGGCGAATTGCTTACCGGCACAATTTCATCCTCGGTATGGACTTCATTGGAATCAGGAGCATCGTCGGCAGCAACATCGGATTTTTCCGGGCTTGTCGGCTTCTTTGCTTTCCGGTCCTTCTTGGGTTTGCGCAGCTCCTTGATGATTGCCGGGATTTCTTCTTTTGGAGTTTGCGCTAAAGCGGTGATCTCGGCATCGGTAGCCTTGATATGCCCGGTCAGGATTTCCTCCATTGCACCGGGGACGGCAGCTTCCGCCGCATCAACGCCTTTGGCATATTTTTCTGCTCGCTGCACAAATTTGGAGTTCACGCCATTTCGTTCGGCAATCCGTTCGCAAGTTCGTTTGTGTAAATCAATGTGGACATTTTGTCCACATTGATTTACTTTGTTCTGATTTCCAACGGGTGCGCCAACCGAGAGCTTTTCATTCTCGTAGGCTTTCCCCATCAAAAACTTCCGGCGTTCCGGGTCAAGATTTCTGCGCCCCAACTGATTCTGACAAATCCATGCCAGTGCAGCGTAACGGTCGGGCAACTGGATTTCCTTCACTTCAAAAGCGATCTCCGGGTGATGCTTGAGGATGCGATACCGGGAATGTCCATCCAGTATGTAACCGTTCCAGATGATGAGTGGATTCAGTAGCCGCCGCTCCTGAATCATGTTCTGCTCTAAGATGTGTTCCTCCTCGGCGTTCAGCGGCGGGATCTTGCCCTGAAACTCCGGGTCGATCTTAAGCGCATTCAGATTCATCATCAAACCGTCCCTTCTTAAAGTAGGTGGATTTCGGGCTGGTGGGCTGGATGTAGTAGTCGTAGCCGAAGTTGGTCTGGCAGTAGGTGCAAGGCTCCTTGGTGAGCTGATAGGGGTCTGCACGGCGGACACGGATGCCACGCGTGTTCCGAAAGGCATTCAGGCAGCGGGGGCAGAGGGTGGTCAGGGTCGATTCGTCGGTCTTGTGGGTAAAAGTACGGCTCATAGTCATTACCTCCGTGTCATCAGAATGAATATTCGGTATGGAAAAAGCCCACTGCCTAGATTCAGAAGAATCCCGGTGGTGGGCTTTGAAGTTTTGCTTTAAGTTTTTCCAACCTATTTGTCCTCGACCCCCGTTGGATTTGGAATGCACCTCGGTAAGTGGGGACTTGCACCCACACTCCACATTGGCTTCTTCAGCCACCCCGTCTTCGTTATGACCGGGCCGCGAGTTACGGAAGTTTCATTATTTTGTCCGAGGGAATGATATTCAGTTTTCAAGGTACGGCTTACAGTTTTGGGTTTCGCCCTGACTGGGGAACGCCCTGGCTGTGAATGTATGATACCGCAGAAATTTTTCCTTTGGAACTCTCTTGTAGGAAGCCTTTGGTTCTCTCAAAGAGAACCTTATTACAGTTCTTTCTTTATGCGTTCTAAAATTTCAATCGCAGCATTCAGCTCGGAATGGACTTGGCTGGCGCTTTGTGTCTTTCCTAAAAGAAGATAGTCCAGAGATACATCAAAAAATTCAGAGATCTCAATGACAAGATAAATGGAAAACAGCCGTCTGGCATGTTCTAGTGCTTTTACATGATTCAGGCTGATATTGAGGTGCTCGGCAAGTTGCATCTGCGTGAGTTTTTTACTTTCGCGCAGAGCTTTCATTCGCTTTCCACATTCCACAGGATCAAAGCGCATAGGTTTACCCTCCAGGTCTTGACGTGTGAATAGACGTGCAAGATCTGGCTTTCAAGGATATCGGGCGATATATGTCTCCCAACCTCGGCGCATGCGTCACTCCCAAAGGGGCAACGGAAGCGGATCCCGAAACGCAAAAAGACCGGCAGACAGCCGCAATTTCTCTGAAGAAATCGCTTCCGTCTGCCGGTCTCGTCCGGCCTATAGCCGGTCCAGTCCTATCTGACAAACTTTTGACTCCTGAATTCCGTCCCTGAGGGCTAAACCCAATCCGACGCAGATACAGTATGTCTCATACAATATTCAGTTTGAATGGGGCTCAGGCGAACTCCTCAAAATAGAGGGATGCCCGTGTAATAGATAGTTTGTTCTTTTCCATCTGGATGACCCAGTGTCGGTTGCACTTGGAACATTTTTGCAAGCCGGTGACGATGATCTTTCCACACATGAGGCGAGTGCCGCATCGGGGACAGGTAGAAATGTACAGTTCAGACCGAAAATCATTTTGCATAGGAACCTCCTTTTCATGTGAGAAAGATCTGTGGTGAAAATAATAAAAAAGACCGCAAACGACTCTTCTGTATATTCCAAATAGAGATACGGAAAGCTTCGTTTGTGGTCTTTGTGTCCATTGTTTTAGTTGTTGGGTTCTTTGGGAGGAGTTTCATAATCCGGCTGGGGATAGTTACAAACGGGGCGTTCAGGCTGATATATGCCACCTGTACAAGAAGGGGGCCAGCCAAATCGCTCAAGAACAATGGCGTGGTTCAGGATTCTTTTTCCGATGTCATTCAACTGATTCATAAAAATCTCCATACTTCTGTTTAAATTTTTCGACCACTATAAGCAGCATACTGACTAGTATGCCATTAAAACTAAAAATCAGCACCTGGGGGAACCCAAACTGGACAGAAAAGACTTGTATAATTGCGATACAGATAAGTATGAAATTCTTTTTTTGCCGGTTTGAAGATGTGATTTCTTGATCAAAATGTAGCTGCGGCGGATAAATAGGGTTGGTTCTAAATGCGGCTAGAATCAATAGAATATCAAGTATCCACACGGTAAACGAATTTATGCGCATTAGAACAGGCGCCAATATATAAAGAACAACTAAGGTTGTCACTGTTGTCAGTAGGATACACATCCAATTATAAGGAGCGTGCCATCCACCCATTCGATGACGCAAAAAATACATTGTTGCCATAAAAATAAATGTATTGAAATACTGATTGGAAATAACGCAACAAATTGATAGGGTCAGAAGAAAGCAGAATTGAAGAAGTTTTTTTTTAACTACATAAAGACACCAGGTATAATTGCTTTCTTCGATCCAATTATGCCGGAAAAACCATTCTGTCAATCGATGAGAAATGCTATGAAGCATCTTTTTACACCTCTCTTTAGACAGTATATAACACATTTTTAGAACTATATGTAGCTTTTGCAGTGAGATCGGCTGTTTTTGCAGTGAAATCGGTATAGACTTATGAAAGCGTTTCAGGAATTTGGGCCGAGAAGCAAAATAGGCCCGGAGCTTCTTTATAGGTTATAGCAAAAACGGCGTTATAAAGATTTAGAACTGCAGCAACATTCTTCAATCCGTAGCCGTGTTCTTCAGATTGTTTGGAAGGCAGCACAACTTGATTGTCTAAGATCTTTACAGGAAATGCGGTCGTATTTTCAACATAAAGATAACTGCTTCCTTCTTCTGTTTTCATCACAAGAGTAATTAGTTTGTTTTTATCGTCTGCAATCTTCTCGCAAGCATCAATGGCATTGTCGATCAAATTGGAGAGGACAACAACAAGGTGCTCATCTTTCAGTCCGAAACAGGTGAGGTCATCCAATTGAAATAAGAAATGAACCCCTTTTGAATGTGCGAGGTGGTATTTTTGACTCAAAAGTACATCTACAACCAGCCTGCCCGTATTGACGATCAGGGAAGTACTCATACGATCTTTCATGACAGTTTGGATATAGGGCAACAATTCACCATGAGGCGCTTCACATTCTGCCAAGCCGTAAATGATGCTGAGTTGATTTTGAAAATCATGGGTCATTTTTCGCTGGTTCTTATAGGCGGTTGCCCAAGCTGCGACAGTATCGTTTTGATATTTGATGTTTTGTTTCAAAACGATGTTATCTTGAATAAGCTGCTGTTCTTGATCCAAATAACTGAGCATAATAACTGCAAAAGCGTTTACGATAAACAAAGCAATTGTGCAGAATAAGATCTCTTTTGCAGCAAAGGGGACGAGCCAACATAAACGCCACAAGAAAACCGCAATACACAAAGACGAAATGGGTAAAACGAAGATTTTCAACCAGTGTTTCCATGTGGTGTGATGGAAATAAAACCGTTGCTTTACAGCGAACTTAAAGACCACAAACATCAACAGCTCAATGATCTTTACAATATAGCAAAACAGATAATATCTATATGGGTCACGATACAATTCCTGCATATCGACGTGCTTTAGAATTGTGATTCCCGCAAACAAGAAATTGTCGGCAATGTTTATAAATGATAAAAACAAAACTGAAATTGCAATATATTTTATCGAAGGAACACGGTATATTACAACGAACCAAAGTGAGTAGACACAAGCGAGAAGCGCCAGCTTGAAAAGCACATTTGACTCTGAAATTGCCAGGCAAATAGAGTTCAGACCCGTCAACACAAGGGCAGAGAGTATAAATTTACTTGAGGTGATCTTTTTCTGGAAGAAAGCGCTGGAAAAAACGATAAAAGCAAAAACTTCTATGAGAACAACAAAGATGTTTAATAGGACGGACGATTCATAACTCATAACGACGGCCTTTCCACATAAGATACTCTGCACAGATCGACTTGTAATTTTTTTCGGAGACTTTTAAGACCTCGTCGTTTCGTAATTGCGCTGTATATCCTGAAATTTTGCGGATATAAGACATATTGACGAGAAAACTTTTTTGCAGTCGAATAAAGCCTTTGTCAGACAAATATTGGGCGTAGTTGTTCATTTTGCCACGGCATTCTAATACAGGAGAAGTAACATCCGTTGTGTGCAATAAAACACAACGATAGGGGGTACCCTCAAGGTATAAAATGTCTCGTAAAGGAATTTCAATTTGAAGGTTTTTTGAGTCAACTACGATCGTTTCCGTGCCTTCCAAGAGTTTCGCTTGGATCGCATCCAGACAGGAGTCCAGTTCCTCGGTATAGTTTCCCTTCAAAATATAACGGAATGCGCTGACTTTATATCCACTGGGAGCAAACTGCAAAAAGGCTGTTATAAATACCAATATAAGGTCAGGGTAGTGCTGATGGATCTGAGAGGCAACCTCCAGGCCGTTCATCTCCGGCATATCAATATCCAAAAATACTGCGTGCAGAGTGCCAAGATCAGAGTTCAGCAGATCCTGCGGATGGGAGAAGATCTGACACTCCAAAGCCCAATCTCGTTTTGCAACTGCCGTACTGATTTTTTGATATAATCTATCAGAAAATCTCGGATCATCATCAAGTATAGCAATTCTCATAAGAGACACGTACCTTTCAACTTGCTCTTTTCTTTTTATCATACAGCTATTTACCTCACTCTGTCAATGATTTTTAAGACGTGCTTATCTTTAGCACAATTAAAGCTTAGATTTATGCTAAAGTCAAGAAAAGTTCTGATGATTAGCATAAAATGAGGCGTGCCTATGAAAATTTATGATTTTAATGGCAAGAAAAATATTAGCGGAGAACGAGTTCGAGAAGCTCGAATCAAGATGCATCTATCGCAGAAAGCGTTGGCTGTACGGTTAAGGCTGGAAGGAGTGGAATTAGAAAGAGACTGTATCAGCAGAATTGAGATCGGTACTCGCTTTGTTGCTGATTATGAGATTAAAATAATAGCAAAGACGCTGAATGTTTCTGTTTTGTGGCTTTTAGGGATTGAGTGACCTTGGTAACTATACCAGGGTCACTTTTGTTCATAGAGAGAACCACAAGCTATGCTTGTGGGAGAATAGAGTCGTAGCGTTGAAACGGTAGAAAAAGAACCTCCTTTTGCTATAATTAGAAGCGGGTAACGCCAAC
>ENA-OPWD01001244-OPWD01001244.1-human-gut-metagenome-genome-assembly--contig:-NODE-1244-length-18251-cov-2.373599_pt1 | contig 18251 bp, 14 predicted proteins | sample MGYA00241502_ERZ501996 | MGnify/ENA primary metagenome ERZ501996 (study PRJEB25962, sample SAMEA2042011) | human gut metagenome | biome: human gut; feature: human-associated habitat; material: faeces... | reverse complement strand
ATGATTATGGTGACACATTATGAATCGGAACTTCCCGATACAATTACAAACCGTATTTTCTTGACGAGAAACCGATGAAAGAATAAAATCAGCATTTTTAGGTATTGGCAACTCCTTCTTCTTTGGTGAACTTTGTAGCGAAACAAACTGTTCTATATATAACTAAAGAAGAAAGGAGACCAATAAAAATGAGAAAAATAGTATTGCTTCGTCATGGAGAAAGTGCTTGGAATAAAGAAAACCGCTTTACGGGTTGGACAGATGTCGATCTGACCGAAAAAGGAATTGCCGAAGCTGAGAAAGCAGGCGAGACATTGAAGGAGTATGGATTCAATTTCGATAAAGCCTATACCTCTTACTTGAAAAGAGCTGTCAAGACGCTGAATTGTGTACTTGATAAAATGGATCTCGACTGGATACCTGTTGAAAAAAACTGGCGTCTGAACGAAAAGCATTATGGCGATTTGCAAGGATTGAATAAAGCGGAAACTGCCGGGAAATATGGTGAAGAACAAGTGCTGATCTGGCGTCGTAGCTATGATATTGCCCCTAATCCGCTTTCGGAAAGTGACTTGCGGAATGCGCGTTTTGACTACCGTTATCATGAAGTTCCAGATGCCGAACTTCCCCGTACCGAATCACTGAAAGATACCATTGAACGTATTATGCCTTATTGGGAATCGGATATATTTCCCAACCTGAAAACAGCCCATACTTTATTGGTTGTGGCTCATGGTAACAGTCTGCGAGGTATCATCAAACATCTGAAACATATTTCTGATGAGGAAATTGTAAAACTGAATCTGCCTACTGCCGTTCCTTATGTATTCGAGTTTGACGAGAACCTGAATGTCTCTAATGATTATTTTCTTGGAAATGCGGAAGAAATCAAAAAAATGATGGAAGCGGTAGCCAATCAAGGAAAGAAAAAATAAAGTGTTGTATATTAAAAAAAGTAAAGTTATGAGTAAAGTAATTGATTTGTTAGGAGATAAAGCCGGATATTATCTGGATCACACTTGTAAGACGATTGATAAGTCTTTGATTTATGTGCCTTCTCCCGATACGATAGATAAAATATGGGTTGATTCCGACCGTAATATAAAAGTGCTGAACAGCTTGCAAGCTATTCTCGGACATGGACGTTTGGCTAATTCCGGTTATGTATCCATTCTTCCTGTCGATCAGGATATTGAACATACTGCCGGAGCGTCTTTTGCTCCGAATCCTATCTACTTCGATCCGGAGAATATTGTGAAATTGGCTATTGAAGGCGGTTGTAATGCGGTCGCTTCTACATTCGGCATTTTGGGAGCGGTGGCACGCAAATATGCCCATAAAATTCCGTTTGTGGTTAAACTGAATCATAATGAATTGCTGACCTATCCTAATTCGTATGATCAGGTGATGTTCGGCACAGTGAAAGAAGCATGGAATATGGGAGCTACGGCTGTCGGCGCTACTATCTATTTCGGTTCGGAACAAAGTCGTCGCCAATTGGTGGAAATCGCTGAGGCTTTCGAGTATGCTCATGAATTGGGGATGGCCACTATCCTGTGGTGTTATCTGCGTAATAGTGATTTTAAGAAAGATGGTGTGGATTATCATGCTGCTGCCGACTTGACCGGACAGGCTGACCGTCTCGGAGTTACGATCAAAGCAGATATTGTCAAACAAAAACTTCCTACGAATAATGGTGGTTTCAAAGCAATTGGTTTCGGTAAGACGGATGAACGTATGTACACCCAACTGGCTTCGGAACATCCGATTGACCTTTGTCGTTATCAGGTTGCCAATGGTTATATGGGGCGTGTCGGTTTAATCAATTCCGGTGGTGAGTCGCACGGAGCTTCCGACTTACGTGATGCGGTTATTACAGCCGCAATCAATAAGCGTGCCGGAGGTATGGGGTTGATTAGCGGACGTAAAGCGTTCCAAAAATCGATGAATAAAGGTGTCGAATTATTGAATGCTATCCAGGATGTTTATCTTGATCCGGCAATTACTATTGCCTGATTACTGATTATAGGAAAGTGAATATTCCGGTGACTGTGTCAACAGTCGGTGAATATTCACTTTTTTCGTTTCTCTTTGTATTGTGTGGGAGTTCCCCCTGTATATTGTTTGAAGGCTGTACTGAAATAACGTGAAGTGGTGAAGCCGACCTTCTCAGCTATTTCTGTAAATGTCATATCCGTTCCGGTAATGTATGCTATTGCTTTTTCCATTCTGAACTTATTGATATAATCATTAGCCCCCATATCGGTCAGGGCTTTCAACTTATTGTAAAGTGAAGCCCGGCTCATACCGATTTCTTTGCAGATAAAGGCTATATCCAAACTGCTGTTGTCCAGATTTTCTTGAATGATCTTATTCAACTTGAGCAGGAAGGTCTCGTCTGCCTGGCTGAACGTACTTTCTTCCGGTGCAGGGATTACTCCGGCATTTAGGTATCTTTTCTTGGTAGACTCACGGTTTTTCAATCGGTTACAAATGATTTCCATAAGCATTTCTATTTCAAAAGGCTTTGTCAGATAGGCGTCCGCTCCATTCTTGTAACCGCTTAATTGACTTTGCTGGTCGTCTCTTGCCGTCAGCAGAATAATAGGGATATGGCTGATTGTGATATCTTCCTTGATACTTTTGCAGAGTTCATATCCATTCATTCTAGGCATCATTACATCGCTGACAATTATGTCCGGAGTGTGACTTCTGATAAGTTGAAGGGCTTCTGCGCCATTCGAAGCTATCACTACCCGTTTAAAGTATTCTCCCAACGATTTTTTCAGGAAATCTGTTAAATCCGGATTGTCGTCTACAACTAAAACTGTATATGGAGTTGTATCGAAATCATCATTGCCGGGTGCTTGTTCATGGCTGTCGTCGCTCATCAGTTCGTTCAGATAGGCTTTTGGTTGACAGATGATTTCTTCTGATTCTCGTCTCAACGGCAATTCAATGAAGAAAGTCGCACCTGCTTCCTGATTGTCGTATGCGCCAATGGAACCACCTTGCAATTCAACCAGAATCTTTGAATAAGACAGTCCGATTCCTGTTCCGTTTTGTTCTCCCGTGCCTTGATAGAAGCGTGTGAAAAGTTTTTGTGTGTTGACTTGTTTCAAACCGCTTCCTTGGTCAGTGATAGAAATACGTACTCTGTCTTTTTCAGGAAGCAATTCTGATATAATAGTGATTTCCGTATTCTCCGGGCTGTGTTTCAATGCATTGATAAGCAAGTTACTCAAAATAATTTCGCATTTGTCTTTATCGAAACTTACCGTTTCTATTTGCGGATCCAATTGATATCGGATACGTACGTTCTTGGCTTCTCCTTCACTGATGAAATCCTGTGAGATGTGTTCTATCCATTGGTTGAGGAAGTGAGGCTGTATCTGTATTTTACTTTCGCCCACTTCCATCTTTCGTACGTCAAGTACCATATTAATCAGGTTCTTCATCCGTTGTGACTGCCTGTAAATCGCCTTTATAGGAAGATATTGCGGCTCTTCGGGAGAGAGTGATTTCAATATCCGGCTAAGTGGGGCGTGTATCAATGTCAACGGTGTGCGTAGTTCGTGGCTGATATTAATGAGGAAACGGACTTTTTCTTCGTATACCTGTTGCTCATGCTCTTTCATCGCCCATTTTAACTTTTCTTCTTTGCGCTTCAAAGTCCTTCTGAAAGTCTCGATAATAACGACAGTAATGAGAACCGCACAGCTAAGGATGAACCACCATGTGCGGTACCAGGGAGGAAGAATAGTCAATGCCAATACTTGTTGATTGGGAATCCAACTACCATCTTTTGCTGTGCAGGACGCTGTGATTTTATAACTTCCCGGAGGAAGTGAACGTATAACCAATTCAGGGTTGTATGATTCTATTTGTTGGTCGTTCAGTCCTTCTATTTGATATCGGTATACTTTCTGTCGGAAGATGTCTTTTTCTTTTGACATGATCCGAATGATTATATTGCTGTTCCAAGGAGCGGAAATACTCGTTGGATTATTGTTTAGCTTATCATTGACGGACTCACCATTGATGATGACATCCGATAGTTGAAGTTGGGGTATTTCGGTAGTGATTAAGGGTAGGGTACTATTGATGTGTAATAATCCTTTCACTCCGCCCATATAGATATTGCCTTGTGAACTTAACAAACAGGGTTTGGATAGGTACTCGTTTTGAATGACACCGTCCGATTCGCCGAAAAGCACAAATTTCTGTTCTTTGATTAGCCAGGCGAACAGCATATTATTGGTTCCTATCCATACTTTTCCTTGTTGGTCACACACAATCGATGTGACTTCCGAGAAAAGGGAGGTAGATATGGGAGTTTGTATTTTTTCATCGGGATTATAATGAAACAGCCCGTAATTATTTCCTATCCAGAAATGCCCATGTTCATCTAATGAAACAGAATTGATAATAGTGTCCTTGTGGCATTGATACAGAACTTCCAATCGGTTGGTGCGGTTATCCAACCGATAAATGTGCTTTATGTCGTTCAGATAAGTATAATTCCCATAATTTGTTATTGGTAAGAAAGTGCCGATAATGTCCAGTCCTTCTTGTTCGGTTGCAATATTGAAAGTGTGTTTCTTCAAGTCATATTGATAGACATGGTCTCCAAGTAACAGAATGCTATGAGGGTTATTGGAAAATAAATTGACTGTCTTTCCCCGCTTTCCGAGACGCATGGAAGTTTCCGAATCTATAATCATGAATGGCGTTTTCTTGCCTGTTGTCGGGTTGAATACGAATATTCCTTTTGAGAAAATGGAAACTAACAGATTGCCGGAAGTGAATGGACAAATGGAAGCGATTTTGTCTTCCCAAGTGGATGAGTAATGGGTGAATTTCTCTGTGATAGGATTAAAGAGATTAATACCTCCACCGTCTGTGCCCACCCAGATGCGGTCGTTCGATTCCTGATAAAGACTGAGTACGGTATTATTACTTAATCCACGATTGCTGCCCGTCAGGACTTCCGTATAGGTTTTCATGGAAACTTCCCGGATATTGATCAATCCGTTGCGGATACTTCCTGCCCACATATTATTATTCCTATCATTGTAGAGACAAAAGATAGAGGTGGCGGGAAGTGAATAGTTATCACCTCCGGGAATGTGTTCCAACAAGGATAAACGTCCTGTTTCAGGTTCAAGGATATTGATACCGCCTCCGTCTGTTCCTATCCATATTTTTCCTTCCCGTTCGGCAAGACTTAAAACGACGTTGTTACTTAGGTCGGAATTGTGAGTAGTATAGGCTTTTACCAGTTCTCCGTTATGGGTGAAGCATTTTATTCCTTCATTGTAAGGGGCGATCCATATTCTGTTTTGTGAATCGATCAGCATATTCATGATTTCCTTTCCGCAATCGAAAGGCGGAAGGCGATGCTTTCCCGTTTTCAGATCCAGTAAAGCAAGACCTTGCCACCGGCTGCAACAAAGAACAGTATGTTCGTTCCATAGGCTTAGTAAAGAGATATTAAAATTATTCCCTTTATTCAACTTTTGCAGAAGGCGAAGAGAAGAATCCCGATAACTATAAAAGTATACTTTGTCTTTAGAACCAAACAATACCCCGTCTTTGGTCAGGCAGGTTGAATAGGCGATAATAGGATTACCTTTTTCATCCGTAGGTAAGAAGAAGTCATCACTTTGACGTTGATAGCGGGCTATTCCTTTGTCGGTCAGAATCCAAATATTGCTCATTTCATCTTCTGCAATCTGATGGATTAAGTTATTGGGAATCGAATGAGGATTGTTTGGGGAATAGACGTATTTCTTTAGCTCATGTCCGTCATATCGGCTTATTCCAGCCTTCGTTCCTATCCATACAAATCCCTGTTTGTCTGTCAGGATACATCTCACGGCTGAAGTCACCCCATCTTTTAAGGAGAGCTGTTTATAGTAATAATGGCTGGCTTTTAGGGGCGTGACACCGGTAAACTGCATAATAGCTGTCAAACATAGTAGGACAAAGATTTTTATTCTCATGAGATTAGGTCAGTTAAATGAAAGCAAAGGTAGTATTATTTGTTTATAATTCCTATCTTTGCTCGAAAATATGTAACTATGATTACCGAAGAACTGCAGAAACTTTATCAGTCATATACGGGAGTTCCCGCTGAGAATATAACAGAATTACCTTCCTCCGGCTCCAATCGCCGTTATTTCCGGCTGACAGGAGCACAAACACTGATTGGAGTATATGGAACTTCTGTTGATGAGAATGAAGCTTTTTTTTATATGGCGGAACATTTTCGCAAAAATGGGCTTCCTGTTCCCGAAGTACACATTGTGTCGGAAGATAAAATGTATTATCTGCAAGAGGATTTAGGAGATACTTTACTTTTTCATGTCATTGAGAAAGGACGTGCTACCAGTGTATTTTCCGAAGAAGAGAAAGAGTTGCTTCGTAAAACGATCCGTCTGTTGCCTGCCATTCAGTTTGCCGGAGCTGACGGATTTGATTTTTCCCGTTGTTATCCCCAATCGGAATTCAATCAGCGTTCCATACTTTGGGATTTGAATTATTTCAAATATTGTTTCCTTAAAGCTACCGGAATGGAGTTTCAGGAAGATAAGCTGGAGGATGATTTCCAGAAAATGAGTGATGTTTTGCTTCGTAGTTCTTCCGCTACTTTTATGTATCGTGATTTTCAGAGTCGCAATGTGATGATAAAGGATGGAACCCCTTGGCTTATTGACTTTCAAGGAGGACGAAAAGGGCCGTTTTATTATGATATTGCTTCTTTCTTGTGGCAAGCCAAAGCAAAATATCCTGATAGCCTTCGGAAAGAATTGTTACAGGAATATATAGAGGCTCTTCGCAAATATCAACCGATCGATGAGTCTTATTTTTATAGTCAGCTCCGTCATTTTGTGCTTTTCCGTACTTTGCAGGTGTTAGGGGCATACGGTTTTCGCGGCTATTTCGAGAAAAAGCCTCATTTTATCCAGAGTGTTCCATACGCTATCGCAAATTTGCGCGAGTTGCTTAAAGAGGAATATCCGGAATACCCGTATCTCTGCAAAATGTTACGTGAATTGACCGGACTGAAACAGTTTACAGATGATTTGGAGAAGCGTCAACTGACGGTCAAGGTAATGAGCTTTGCCTATAAAAAAGGTATTCCTGATGATCCGACAGGTAATGGTGGAGGTTTTGTTTTCGATTGTCGTGCAGTGAATAATCCAGGAAAATACGAACGTTATAAGGCTTTTACCGGATTGGATGAGCCCGTGATAACTTTCCTGGAAGAAGACGGTGAGATTCTTCGTTTTCTCGACCATGTTTACGCTTTGGTGGATGCTTCCGTCAAACGTTATATGGAACGCGGATTCAGTAATTTGTCGGTTTGCTTCGGTTGTACCGGAGGACAGCACCGTTCCGTTTATTCAGCGCAGCATTTGGCGGAACGTCTGAATAGAGAGTTTGGGGTTAAAATAGAATTAGTACATCGCGAACAGAATATAAAACATACATTTGAAGCAACTATATAGAAGATCGTTATGAAAGCAATGATATTTGCGGCCGGTTTGGGAAGTCGGTTGAAACCGCTGACGGATACTATGCCTAAAGCTCTTGTTCCCGTAGCCGGGCGTCCCATGCTGGAGCACGTTATTTTAAAGCTGAAAGCATTCGGCTTTACCGAAATTGTAATTAATATTCATCATTTTGGCGAGCAAATACTTGAATTCCTGAAAGTGAATGACAATTTTGGACTTACTATCCACATTTCCGATGAACGTGATGTGCTACTTGATACAGGGGGAGGAATTCGGAAAGCCAGTTCTTTTTTTGAGAACTCCGATGAGCCTTTTCTTGTACACAATGTAGACATTCTTTCAAATGTGGATCTGAAAGAACTTTATGATTATCATTTGCAGACTGATGGTTTGGCTACTTTATTGGTAAGCCAACGTAAAACTTCACGTTATCTGCTTCTCGATGCGGAGAAGAGACTTTGCGGATGGATAAACAAGGATACAGGTCAAGTGAAACCCGAAGGTCTTCACTATGAACAATCATTATTCCAAGAATATGCGTTCAGTGGCATTCATGTACTTTCACCTGCTATATTCCAATTAATGGAAGTTTCCCTGTGGGAAGGAAAGTTCTCTATTATGGATTTTTATCTCTTCACTTGTCGACAAACGAACTTCTTTGGTTATCCGGTGGAAAATCTGCAACTTATTGATATTGGTAAACCGGAAACACTTGCTAAGGCAGAGGAGTTTATAAGGTCTCTCGGCAAGTAATATTGTTCGCTGGGACGAATAACATGAGCCTGGTTAATTTAGTTTTTGTATTTGTTTGGGATTCCAACATATTTCTTTTACCTTTGTTATAATGAAAACAGAAATAGAAAAAGGAGGCGAACAAAATGGCAAGTAATTATATTCGTTTCGATTGGACGATGAAACGCTTATTGCGTAATAAAGCTAATTTTGCCGTACTGGAAGGTTTTTTGACTACCTTTTTAGGGGATCAATCCTTATTCAGAAATTATTGGAGAGTGAAAGTAATCAAGAAGATGAGTACGATAAATATAATCGTGTGGATTTGCTTGCCGAAAACTCTAAAGGTGAGCTTATTTTAATAGAAGTTCAAAACAATAATGAATATGCTTATTTCCAGCGTATGTTATTTGGAACATCTAAGTTGGTTACCGAATACATAAATCGTGGAGAAGGTTACGACAAAGTTCGTAAGGTGTATAGCGTTAATATCGTCTATTTTTCTTTAGGTAGCGGTAAAGATGTTGTATATCATGGTAAAACGGAATTTCGCGGAATTCATCAAGGGGATGTTTTAGAACTGACTCCATTCCAAAAACAAACTTTCAAAGTGGATACTGTCAGCCAACTTTATCCGGAGTATTATATATTGAAAGTGAATTATTTCAATCAAGTAGCAAGAAGTCCGCTTGAAGAATGGATTTACTATCTGAATACAGGAGACATTCCTGATAACGCTACTGCACCGGGATTGAACGAGGCACGCCAGCGGTTGAAATTGGGTCGGATGACAAAGGAAGAACTCAATGCTTATTATAGACATTTGGATAATATTGTTATTTTGAGAGATAATATATTCACAGAACGTGCGGAAGGACGTGCAGAGGGACGTGCCGAAGGGGAAAGAAATAAGCAAATTGAGATTGTGCGTAATTTAAAGAAGGCAGGAGTTTCAATAGATGTTATTTCACAATCTTCGGGATTGACAGTAGATGAAATAGAGAAGTTATAAAAGTATTACTTTAAGTAGAAATAAAAAAAGAAAAGGCGAGAATGCTCAAAAAGGGTATTTTCGCCTTTCCTATTTTGTTTTATATGCGTATCCAAAAATGTCTAAACAACTCGTATTATCCGATGAAATGGACGATTTTAGACAAAATTGGATATAAAATAGCGATTTTGGAACATTCCATTTTTAGAAGCTTCCTATTTTTGTAGCCGTAAAGAGTTGACCGCTATAGAATATCGGGATATTCTTTCAACCAAAGTTTAAGATTTATTTTTGTTAGCTAATAAATAAAGTCTTTTATTATTAATGTAATATTATGAAAAAAAAGAAGCTTATGAAAAAACAAAGCTGCTTTGTTGTGCTTTTGACATTACTCTTGTTATTTCCTTCAGGAGTGTTTGCACAGCAACAAGTAATTAAAGGACAAGTAGTGGATGATAAAGGTGAAACTGTTATCGGTGCTACGGTCATGTTGAAAGGAACACAAGAGGGTTCGATAACCGATATTGATGGAAATTTCTCTTTAAAAGGACAAGTGGGAAGTGTGTTGACCATTTCTTATGTAGGTTTTTCTCCTCTCGAAGTAAAAGTAACAAAGCTTGAAGGGAATCGTTTCGTACTGAAAGAAGATGCTCAAGTACTTGATGAAGTCGTTGTTGTAGGAATGGACAAGCAAAAACGTAATACTATTACGGCAGCGGTAGCTACTGTGAATGAAAAAGCGATTGTCAATCGTCCGGTTTCCGACCTAACTAGTGCTTTGCAAGGTAATGTAGCGGGTTTAAATTTTGCTTCAGATGCGACCTCCAGTGGTGTGGGTGGTGAAACGGGTGCTGAAATCAAATTCAATATTCGTGGTATCGGATCTATTAATGGTGGTGATCCCTATGTATTAGTGGATGGAGTAGAACAGAGTATGCAAAATGTGAACCCTGCTGATATTGCAAGTATTAGCGTGTTGAAGGATGCTTCGGCATCGGCTGTTTATGGTGCTCGTGCTGCATACGGTGTTGTTTTGGTAACGACCAAAAGTGGTAAGAAGGAAAAAACACGGGTTACATATCGTGGAACCGTAGGTTTTAGTTCTCCTATCAATATGCCGGAAATGATGAATTCTTTGGAGTTTGCTCATTATGTTAATGAACGTAACGATAATATGGGAGTGAAGCATCTTTTCTCTGATAGACTCATTGAAAAAATGGAAGGATTTATGGCAAATCCTTATTCTGCAGAATTTCCAGGGGTAGAACCCAATCAGCAAGGAACCGGATGGGCAGGTTCACAGGATGCAGTTTATGCCAATACTGATTGGTTTGATTATTATTTTAAGAAATCGGCTATCCGCCATTCTCATAATCTCAATATTACTGGTGGTTCAGATAAGTTCAACTATTATGTAGGTATGGGATATACTTATCAGGAAGGCTTGTTGGACAAGGTAGAGGATAATCTGAGCAAGTATAATGTAAATACTAAATTTCAAATAACGGCAAATGAATGGTTGAAATTTAATTTTAATAATAATATGACGCTGAATATTATTAAGCGTCCGTTAGCAAACCAGACTATTTTTTATGGAACGATAGCTAACTCTTTCCCTAATCGTCCGACAGTTCTTCCGGTTGATTCGGAATATAATCTTCCTGATTGGAACGAATTTCTGCGTTTGAAGCAGTCTCATTATAACCAGAATCGTATTTCAGATGCAATGTCTTTTTCTGCTGTTATTACTCCATTAGAGGGATGGGAGATTGTCGGTGAGATGAAAGTTCGTCTGGATGTGGAGAAGAACAGTTTCGAACGTGGAAAGCCTATATATGAGAATCCTAATGGACAATTTTATACGGTAACGGGAAGCACGCAAGGGTATCAATATCCAGGTATGCATTGGAAAAATTCTGCATGGGGGTCATATACTCGTGGTGATGCTTTTAATTATTATCTTTCTCCGAATATATCTTCTTCTTATACTCATCAGTGGGGAGATCATTTCTTCAAGGCTATGGCGGGTTACCAGATGGAATTGCAGGAAAATTCAAATGGTTATACTTATAAAGATGGAATGTTGAGTGATGATATATTCTCATTTGCAAATGCGAACGGAACTCTCTATGCTGGTGATAATCGTACGCATTGGGCGACGATGGGTACCTATGCCCGTTTGAACTGGAATTATCAGAATGTTTATTTTTTAGAAGTCAGTGGTCGCTATGACGGTTCTTCCCGTTTTGCTCCAGGACATCGCTGGGGATTTTTTCCTTCTTTCTCGGCTGGTTATGATCTTGCCCGCACCGATTATTTTCAGAAACTGAAATTGCCGTTCTCTCAATTGAAGGTGCGTGTTTCTTATGGTCGATTGGGTAACCAAAATGGGGCTGGATATTATGACTATATCGGGGTGATGCCGCTAGTAGCAGCCGAACCGAATGCGTGGATACTTCCGGGTGTTAACGTTACTCCTGTTAAGGGTACGATAGCAAAGACTCCTAAAATGGTAAGCCCTTATATTACTTGGGAAAAAGTGGATAATGCTAATTTAGGTCTTGATCTGATGCTGTTGGATAATCGTCTTTCTATTACTGCGGACATATATCAGCGTACCACTCATGATATGATTGGTCCAGCAGAAGCTATTCCGTCCATTGGAGGTATAGCTGCATCTGATCGCGCGAAAGTGAATAACGCTACATTGCGCAATCGTGGTTGGGAACTTTCCGTCAATTGGCATGATCAGTTGAAATGTGGATTCAGTTATGGGGTTGGTTTCAACTTGTTTAACTATAAGGCGGTTGTGACTAAATATAATAATCCGGAAGGACTTATTTATAATAATCATACAGGATTGGATACCAACAAGGGTTACTATGAAGGTATGGATGTTGGTGAAATTTGGGGATATCAGGCTGATGATTTATTTATGAGCAACCGTGAAATTGATGATTATATACGAAATGTTGACCTTAGTTTTTTCAAACCTAACAGTCAATGGCAGCGCGGTGATTTGAAATATTTGGATGTAAATGGCGACGGAAAGGTGGATCCAGGAAAAGGAACTTTGAGCGATCATGGTGATTTACGCGTAATCGGTAATGCTACTCCGAAATATTCGTTCGGTATTAATCTGAATTTAGGATATAAGGGATTCGAAGTGTCTACCTTATTACAGGGAGTTGCTAAGAGAGATTTTCCATTAGCTGGAAGTACTTATCTCTTTGGTGGAAAGAACTTCTTCAAGGAACATTTGGATTATTTTAATGCTGATCATCCAAATGGTTACTTGCCGCGTTTGACAGAGTTTAATAAACCTGATTATCAAGCAAACTCTGCTTATAATAACTCTCGTTATTTGGTGAATGCCGCTTATATGCGTATGAAAAACTTGATGGTGTCTTATACATTTAATAAGAAAATGCTTCGCCATATAGGAATTGAGAATCTGAAAGTATACTTTACATGTGATAACTTGTTCACTATTACAAAATTACCTAAACAGTTTGATCCTGAAACATTAAATCAGGTGAATACATGGGCAGGTGGTAGTAATGAATCTGCTCCGGGATTGACTTCTCCTGCTAAAGAAAACGGTAATGGTAAGGTGTATCCGATGAACCGGAACTTTGTATTTGGACTTGATTTTACATTTTAATTAGGGAAGAAAGATATGAAAATAAAATATATTCTGCTGACAGCTTTTACTGGAATAATGTTGTCTGCGTGTTCTGATTTTTTAGATAGGAAGCCTTTAACGGAACCAAATAACGAAGAGTATTTGTGTAGCCGTGCGCAAGTGGAAAATTATATTAACGGTTTATATATGGCACTTCCTACTCCTTCTCAGTACGGAATGGGAGTGAGAGGTGAAGAAAAGAATAGTGATAATATTTTGGCAGAGAAGTATGACTTGCGTCTGAATGGTGAGTATAATGCTTTCAGCGGTTCGTCCGAATGGCAGAAAGGATACCAGAATTTGCGTAATGTCAATTATTTCTTTCATTATTATTGTGTACCTGAAAATGAAGAGACTGAGGATATTCGTTCTCTTAAAGGAGAGGCTTATTTCTTTCGTGCCTATTGGCATTTCTACCTGTTAACCCGTTTTGGAGATATTCCGTTGATGGATTGTCTTTGGGATGAAAATGCAACGGTTGAAGGATTGCAGATTCCTGCTGCTACCCGTGCAGATGTGGCGAAATTCATTTTGAAAGACTTGAATACGGCAACGGAAGGATTGCTTCAGCCGAGAAGTAAATACAGTGGTCTGCGTATCAATCAGGAAGCTGCTATGATACTGGCAATGCGTGTGGCATTATATGAAGGTTCATGGGAAAAATACCATAAAGGTACGGCATTCTCTAAAGAGGATCAATCGAAATACTTTTTTGGAGAGGTAATGAAATGGGGAAATAAGCTATTTGAGACAGGCTTAAGCTTGAATACAGATGATACGGATAATGAGTCTGTGAATGAGGGAGACGCTTTTGCGCATTTGTTCAATAAATCTGACCTTAGTAAAATAACAGAAGCGGTTTTTTGGAAGAAATATTCCATAGCAGATGGGACCTTCCACAATCTTGGCGGATTATTGGGAGGAGGAGTTGTTGATAATGACGGACCGGCAGGTGTGTCTAAATCATTGATAGATAATTATCTGAATAGGGATGGTACATTTATTAATCCCAATGACGGGAAATATAAAAACTTCAATAGTATGTTCGAAGGACGCGATTTGCGTCTAATTCAATCGGTGATGCATACAGGAGCAAAGTTTCGTTCTACTTTGAAAGGGGCCAAACCTATGAATGTGAGAGTTTATGATAATACTGGAACTGATGAGGAAATAAAAGAAAAAAATAAGGATATCTCTTCTCCAAATCTTAATGGGGATGGTAATGGGAAGAATGTAACCGGATTCCATATTCGTTTGGGTATAGATACTACTTTTGTAGAAGGTAACAGTGAGACAGCAATCATACTGTTCCGTTATTCGGAGGCACTGCTCTCTTATGCTGAAGCTGCGGAAGAATTGGAACTTTGCAACGACGATGTATTAAATAAAACCTTGAAGCCGTTGCGTGAGCGCGCAGGTGTAACTTACATTCGTCCTTCTGCAATTGACCCCAATTTTACCGATTTTGGTTACGAACTGACTCCTGTCATGCAGGAAATTCGTAGAGAAAGACGTGCTGAACTAGCTTTCCAAGGTTTCCGTCAAGATGATTTGATGCGTTGGGCAGCCCATAAATTGATTCAAGGAAAACGAGGCTTGGGTGCTTATTTGGGTACTGATGGAGTACTTTATCAGAGCTTTTCTCCAACGGCACAGGAATCATTGAGGTTAGTTTCTACGAATGAGGAAGGATGGATGGATCCTTTGAAAGAATATTTGCCGCGTGGTTATCAATTCCAGCCCAATCGTGATTATTTGTTACCTATACCACCGGACGAACTTGAACTGAATAAGCAGTTGCAACAGAACCCCGGATGGGAAAAGACGGAATGAAATAGGACTTATTAAAGAATGAAAACGATGAAGATAAAAAATATATTATTATTTCATAGCTAGCCGTTATTCCTGCTACCATTAACATTATTGTCATTCTACTATCTTTAGAAAAATTTTTATCAAATATTCCAGCCACTAATCCAACAAGCCCTAATGTTATTGTATATATTCCAAGCTTGCTTCCTACAAAAAAGTCTAAAAACATTCCTATAATTAAACCATAAATTGTTCCTTTATTCTTGTTTGTAAATAATCCTATAAATAAAACTAATATTACAAATAAATTTGGCATTACTCCTGCAATTGTAAACCAATTAAAAAAGTTTTCTTGTAAAAAATATATAATTAATGCTGTTATTATTAAACTAAAATTTATAAGAAATCTTTTCAATTAATTTACCTCCATTTATTGATTTATAACTAAAACACTATTCAATTTGTTGAAATCTACTGCTGTTTCAACTAATGCATATCTATCTGTTAAATTTTCTGTATCTACTACTTTTTTTATTGTTCCAATTTTTATACCTTTTGGATATATTCCACCAAGTCCTGATGTTTGAATTGTGTCTCCTTGTATAACACTTGCTTCAGTTGGAATATACATTGCTTTTAACATTGATTTATTTTCTAATGTACCTTTACATACTATGCTATCTTTTGTAGTGCTCATCATTGCACTTACTGAACTTCCTGGATCAGATATTGTTTGTACTTTTGCTGTACTTTCAGTTACAGATATAACATGTCCAACTAGTCCTTCTTCACTAATAACCGTCATATCAACTTTTACCCCATCCTTTGAACCAATATTTAATGTAATTGTCTTTGAGTAATTACTTATATCTTTATTTATTACATCTCCTGGTATTGTTTTATAACCACTATATTTTTCTGTTAATCCTAAGTATTCTTTTAGTGTTTCATTTTCTGTTTTTATATTTTCTAATTCTCTTAATGATTGTTCTAAATCTTTATTTTTGCTCTTTAATTTTTCATTTTCACTTTTTAAATCATTTATATCTGTAAAAAATGTATCATTTCCACTTATTTTATTTTTTAAATAGGTTAATCCATTTTGTATAGGCATTACAAGCTTACTTGCAAAATTTTCTACAAATGAAGTATTATTATCATTATTAGAAAATATTACAACCAATATTAATATTATTATTGTTATAATTATTCCAAGTGCTCCACTTTTTTTGTTTCTATACATTTTTTTATTTCCTTCCTACTTTATCTTCTTTTTCTAGCATTTATCAATACGCTTTTTAACCTCTCTAGATCTTCTACTGTTTTTCCTGTTCCTCTTACCACACACTCTAATGGTTCTTCTGCAATATATACTGGCATTCCAGTTTCCTTATTTACTAGTTTGTCTAAATTTTTTATTAATGCTCCTCCACCTGCTAAATATATTCCTTTTTCCATTATATCTGATGCAAGTTCTGGTGGAGTTTTTTCTAATGTAATTTTTATTACCTCAACAATTTTTTGAATTGATTCTTGCATTGCTTCTTCTATTTGACTTGATGTTATTATTATATTTCTTGGCAATCCATTTGATAAATCTCTTCCTCTTACTTCCATACTCATTTTTGTCATAAGTGGCATTGCACAACCAATTTCCATTTTTATTTGTTCAGCCGTAGTTTCTCCTATTGCAAGATTAGTTTCTCTTTTTATATAATTTACTATGTCTTCATCTAATTCGTCTCCTGCAATTCTTATAGAATGACTAACAACTATTCCTCCAAGTGATATTACAGCAACCTCTGTTGTTCCTCCTCCAATATCTACAATCATATTTCCACTTGGTTCCCCAACTTCTAAATTTGACCCAATTGCTGCTGCCATTGGCTCTTCAATTAAATATACTTCTTTTGCACCAGCTTGTAATACAGATTCTTCAACAGCTCTTTCTTCTACTTCTGTAATACCAGATGGAACACCTACTACAACTTTTGGTTTTCCTATATTATATCTTACACTTACTTTTTTTATAATATTTTTTAACATAAGCTGTGTTGCTGTAAAATCTGCAATTACACCATCTTTTAATGGTCTTACTGCTTTTATTTGTTCTGGTGTTCTACCGTAGCATTTCTTTTGCTTCATTTCCTGTTGCTAAAATATTTCCTGTTGTTGTATCTATTGCAACAACTGATGGCTCTTTTAATATTATTCCTTTACCTTTTATTGTTACTAAAATATTTGCTGTTCCTAAATCTATTCCTATATCTTTTGAACCAAAATTAAAAAAATTCATTTAAAACCTTTCCCTTTCACTTGCATATTATAAAATTAATTATTCAATTTTTTTGCAATTTCCCCCATAATACTTGTATATTCCATATTTCCAATAACAAGATGGTCTAATAGTTCTACTCCTACCATATTTGCAGCATCATATAATTTTGCAGTTATTTCAATATCGTTTTTACTAGGCTTAGAATCTCCAGATGGATGATTATGTATTAAAATAATTTTTGGTGCTTTCATTTTTACTGCTTCGCCTAAAATTTCTGTAACACAAAAATTTGCAAAATTACTTCCACCTATTGCAACATTTAAAATTTTTTGTATTTCATTTTTATTATTTAATATAATTAATTTTACTATTTCTTTTTTCTCATATCTTAATTCATTCATTAAAATTTTTGCAATATCAGCAGGTGATTTAATTTTTATTTTTTTGTAATTAGATGGTTTTGACATCCTAACACCTAACTCACAAACAGCCTTTAATTGTATTGCCTTTACCTTACCAATCCCTTTTATTTGCATTAATTCTTCAATACTAATATTTCTTAAAAAATTAAGATTATCTTCTTTTGCATTTTCATTTAATTTTAATATTTTTTGAGCTAATTGTACTGATGTTTCTTCTTTGGTTCCAGATTTTATTATTATAGCTAATAATTCTGCATTTGACAGATTCTTTTCTCCATATAATTCTAGTTTTTCATATGGTCTTTCTGCAGATGGTAATTCTTTTATTTTTATTGTCAAAATTTACAATCCCTTCTTGTTTATTATTAGCCCCTATTTTATTACTAAACTTTTCTATATATGAAAATTGCAATTGCCAAACCAATTATACTTGCTATATTTATTTTAAACATTAGTGCAAATGTTATTTTTACAATACTTAAATCCAATACTAGTGGACTTTCCAATCCAAATTGTTGTCCAAATCCCATCCAACTAAGCCAGCTTACTTTTTGTGCCAAATCTCCAAGTAATCCACCAACTACTAATCCAGATAAAATAAATATAAATAAAATCCATATATTTTTGTCTTTTGTTGCCATATTATACCTCCAACTTTCCCTTACGGATATTCCATTTTTTACTACATCCGTATTATATATTCATTTAACAAATTTTTCAAGTATATTGATTTATTTTTCGCAAAAACAATTACCAAAAATTGTTCCTTTAAATATAATACTATTAGTAGTATAATTAAATTAGGTAAAAA
>ENA-OPWD01001238-OPWD01001238.1-human-gut-metagenome-genome-assembly--contig:-NODE-1238-length-18299-cov-1.933184_pt1 | contig 18299 bp, 15 predicted proteins | sample MGYA00241502_ERZ501996 | MGnify/ENA primary metagenome ERZ501996 (study PRJEB25962, sample SAMEA2042011) | human gut metagenome | biome: human gut; feature: human-associated habitat; material: faeces... | reverse complement strand
CATGTCAGTGGAGGATACCGATTTCTCTCCGCCCGCCACTGCCGTTATGTTTCTTTTAGCAATTCATCCCACCGCTTCAGAAACGGGGGACTTCTTGTCTACTGGTGTTAAAATCCGTTATTTCTATAGTATCACACTTTCTATCAGACGGCAAACGCGATTTAAAGAGGCAGGCACAAAGGGAAATACTTTCCTTTTATGTCTGCCTCTGAATATCATTTTTTATTTTACTTCTTTATAAAAGTTTACGCAGTCCGACGGATCATAATAGATTTTATTATCCGCAAGCAGCGTGGAAACACCGTTCTGTACTTCGATGATGCTGACCGCACAGTTGTACGGCACGCCGCCGTGCCAGAAGTCGTTCTTGTCTTCATAGACATTGCGCAGCAGCGCACGCATGCAGCAGCCGTGGGTGGCGATCAGGATCGTCTTGTCCTGGAGCTCCGGTTTTGCAGTCAGCTCATGATAGAACGCTTCTGCCCGGTCGCAGACCTCCTGGATCGTCTCTCCGTCTCCCGCCGGGCAGAAGTGGAACGGATCTCTGTAAAAATCGTCGAAGTGTTCAGACGGAATCTCAAAATTGTTTGCCCGGCATCCAAGCCCTTCCCAGGAGCCAAAGGAAAGCTCCATCAGGCGGTCGTCGGTCGTAAGCGGCACATTTCTGCCCGCAAGGACGAGCTCTGCCGTGTGCTTTGCGCGGCGCAGTGGACTGGAAATTCCAAGGTCAAACGGGATATTTTTCAGTCCTTCCGCCGTCACTTTCGCCAGACGGACACCATTCTCATTCAGCTCGGTGTCCGTCTGGCCCTGCAGTCTGCCTTCTACGTTCCACGCAGTTTCACCGTGGCGTATGATATAAAGTTTCATAAAAATCAGCCTCTCAGTTCGATGTTGAACTCATTCTGCAGTTTCTTGCAGATCTTCTCGACAAATTTCTGTACTTTTTCGAAGTCAAATGCTTCTTCCTTCGGTGCAAAGGTGACGGTGAACGCCATGCTCTTCTTGCCTTCCGGAATCTGGCCGCCCTCGTAAACATCGAACAGACGGATCTCTTTTACGTATTTGTTTGCCTCGCGGATACAGTTCTCTACATCGCCGCAGCTGATGTTTTTGTCCATGACAAATGCCAGGTCACGTTTCTCCTCCTGGAATTTGGAGATCGGCTGGAAGGTGCGTTTTTTGCCGTACCATCTGGAGAGCTCTTTTAAGTCAAGCTCCATGATGTAAGAGGAAGTACGCATGCTCAGCTCGTTCTGGATATCGTATGCTGCTTTTCCGAAGTATCCGATTTCTGTACCCTCGCAGAGTACTTTCACTGCCTGATACGGATGCAGGAAGGATTTCTGAACCGGCTCGTAGGTGAACTCAATGTCCATGCTCTCGGCGATGGTGTTGGCGATGCCCTTCATCGTGAAGAAGCTCTCGTTGTTTCCGAAGGTTCCGACGCAGAGAACTTTTCTCTCATCCGGGTAGGATGTCAGCGGCAGGGACTCCGGAATGTAGATGCCTGCTACCTCGAACAGTCTTCCTTCAAGGGTGCCCTGTTTCTCATTTCTGGAAATGGCATTCAGCATGGAAGCTGCCAGTGTGGTACGCATCAGGGACAGATCCTGGTTGATCGGGTTGATGATCTCGATGGCATTTCTCTCTTTTGCATCTGCCGGCAGTTTCAAGAGATCCAGATCTGCAGGGGAGAAGAAGGAGTAATGCATGCACTCGTAGATACCCATGGTGCATAAGGTATTCTTCAGTGCCAGCTCGCCTTTCTGCTCTTCATTGTAGCCGCCCATCGTTACCTGTGCAGCGGAAAGGAAGGTATCGGTTACGTGATCGTAGCCGTACATACGGATGACTTCCTCTGCCACGTCCGGATAGCGCTCGACATCGTTCTCTCCCTCCGGCAGCATATCCTCACGGTAAGCCGGAACCTGGATGGTCAGCTCATCGCCGTTGATTTCCGGTGCAAAGTTCAGGTTTTTCATAATGCGGAGAATCTCTGCTTCCGGAACTTCGATACCGAGTACGCCGTTTACTTTGCTGACACTGACGGTCATCGGAGTCGGATCGATGGAGTTTCCGGTGTTCACATCGAAATGGGTACGGGAAACTTTACCGCAGCCAAGCTCTTCCATCAGATGCAGCGCACGTTTCATACCAAGTACGGTTGAATACTCGTCCACGCCTTTCTCATATCTTGCACTGGCATCCGTCGCTTTTCCAAGCGCACGGGCTGTCTTTCTGACGTTGTCGCGTGCGAATTTTGCGGACTCAAACATAACAGCCTCTGTCGTGTCGCGGATCTCGGAGTTTAAGCCTCCCATGACACCGGCAAGTGCAACCGGTTTTACGCCGTCGCAGATCACGAGGTTGTTCTCATTCATTGTGTATTCCTGCTCATCGAGGGTCACAATCTTTTCATTTTCTTTTGCTCTTCTGACACAGATTTCATTGCCTTCCAGATAAGAGCAGTCAAAAGCATGCATCGGCTGGCCGATCTCTTTTAAGACGTAGTTTGTGATATCAACCACGTTGGAGATCGCGGACATGCCGACGAGTGCCAGACGGCGTTTCATCCATGCCGGGGACTCTCCGATTTTTACGTCATATACGTAATGAGCGCTGTAACGCGGGCAGAGTTCCGGAGCTTCCACGCGGACAGAGAAGCCTTCTTTTTCCACATCCGTCTCGGTGTAATCGGTTGCCGGCATTTTTAAAGGTTTTTCCAGCATCGCCGATACTTCTCTTGCGATACCGAGGATACTCTGGCAGTCCGGTCTGTTTGCAGTCAGGGAGATATCAAAGATCCAGTCGTCAAGACCTGTCAGCTCTTTGACATCTGCGCCAAGCTCGGCATCTTCCGGCAGAACAAGCAGTCCGTTGTAGCCTGCGCCCGGGTACAGATCCTCGGTAAGGCCGAGCTCCACGCCGGAGCAGAGCATTCCGCAGGACTCATATCCTCTTAATTTTCCTTTTTTGATGGTCATAACACCCTCGATGGTCTTATGATCTTTTGCTGTTGCATAAACAGAAGCGCCAGGAAGGGCAACCGGGAATTTTCCGCCGGTGTGCACGTTGTCTGCGCCGCAGCAGATCTGCATGGTGCCGTGTTCTCCTGCATTTACCTGGCACACATGAAGATGGGTCTCCGGGATCGGCTCGCAGCCCTCCACCAGACCGACAACAACGTTGCTGATGTCTTTTCCCACCTGATAACGCTCTTCTACTTCAAAACCGCCGTCGAACAGTTTTTTCTCCAGTTCTTCCGGGGTAACATCGATATCTACATATTCTTTCAGCCAACTTAACGGTACTAACATATTAAACCTCCAAATTCAAACTGTTTCGTCTTTATTTCTCGTTAATCTGATTTAAAACCCGCAGATCGGAACCGAATAACAGTTTGATGTTGTTGATTCCGTATTTCAGCATGGCGATACGCTCCAGGCCGATGCCAAAAGCGAAGCCGCTGTACTCTTCTGAATCAATGCCGCAGTTCTCCAGCACGCGTTTGTTTACGATACCTGCTCCAAGGACCTCGATCCAGCCGGTTCCCTTGCAGAGGCTGCATCCTTTTCCGCCGCAGGCGAAGCAGCTGCAGTCTACCTCAACGGACGGCTCCGTGAACGGGAAGTAAGATGGACGAAGACGTGTTGTCGTTCCCTCGCCGTAGATCTTCTGTACGAGTACGTCGAGCATTCCTTTCAGGTCGCAGAGGGTGATGTTTTTGTCGACAACGAGTCCCTCCATCTGATGGAACATCGGAGAATGGGTTGCGTCGTCATCAGACCGAAAAACACGTCCCGGGGAAAGGATCTTGATCGGCGGCTTTTTGTTTTCCATGACATGAATCTGGCCTGCCGATGTCTGGGTACGAAGCAGGAATTCCGGGGAGAGATAGAAGGTATCCTGCATATCTCTTGCCGGGTGATCCTGTGGTGTATTCAGTGCAGTAAAGTTGTAGTAATCGGTCTCGATTTCTCTTCCCTCGTATACCTCAAAGCCCATGCCTGCAAAGATGTCGATGAGCTGTTTGCGGATCAAGGTAACCGGATGAAGGTTTCCGATCGCTGTCTCTTCTGCCGGAAGGGTCAGGTCGATTTTCTCGGACTCATATTTCTTCTGCAGCTCGCGCTCTTTCATCTCCTCTTCCACTTTCTGGAAGCGGCCAAGCGCCCACTCTTTTAACTCATTGACGGATTTACCGTAGTTTGCGCGCTCTTCCGGGGCAATGTTTTTCATTTCTTTCATCAGCCCGCTGATCTTACTTTTCTTTCCTTCCAGATACTCGCTCTTAAATTCATACAGTTCTTTGGAGCTTTTCAGCTCTTCCAGTCCATTTTCAATCTTCTGTTTTAATTCAGACAGATGGCCGGTTAATACACTTTTTTCCTGCATTTGACTCTCCTACTTTCTTTTTCTTGCTTGTTTGATGGTAAATGTGAAAAACAGTCAGATACCCCGCTGCAAACAGCGGAGCATCTGATTTTCGTGGCAGTCGCCAAATATCCATGCAAGCATGGCTGTCTGGCTCGTTGCTCACAAAAAAAGACCCCGCCCCACAAAGGGACGAGATCTGAAATTTCGCGGTACCACCCTGATTTCTGCAGATACTTCCTGCAGACACTCATAACCGGTGCTGTAACGTACACCAAACGTCTGTCCCTACTTGCATTTCCAGTATCCTGCTATACGTTCCGGACATCTGCTCCAATGCGAAATTTGAAATATTCCTGAACCTGAAGGAGCTTGCAGCCGATGACTCCCTCTCTCTGGCGGAAAAAATATTTCTCTGAACATCTTCACAGCATTTTTCCTGTTAGATTATTTATAAAACTTTCATAAACAATATTTATTGTACCGTCTTGACCCCCGGATGTCAAGCCATTATTTTCCCGCTTCTTTATTCGTCTCTTTATTTTCCATAAAATGCTCGATCGCCGCGTTCTGCAGTTTCCGCAGTTTATCCTCAAAATACGCGTTGATCTCCGCGCCGATCAGAAGGATCCACATGCAGAAATACATCCAGATCATGATAAACACGATCATCGTCAGACTGCCGTACATATTGGACGCCGCAAGCGCGATGTCGAGGTACATGGAAAATGCAAGGGAAAAAATAGACCAGGCAAGGGATGAGATCAGTGCGCCCGGGCACTGGCTCTTAAAGCTCGCCTTCCGGTTTGGAATACATTTATACAGTACAAGAAACAGAAGAGCCAGCACGCCTGTCGTGATCAGGGTACGCATTCCCATGATACACGCGCCACCATCGGCAGATGTTCCGTCAGCTTATTCTGAATGCGGGTTCCGAAGACCAGAAGCACCAGACTGGTGAGGAATGCAACGACAAATATCAAGGTATATGCCATGCCCCGCAGCCGGTTGATGATGTAATTACGTGTCTCTGTTACGTGATAAATGCTGTTCAGCCCATTTGTCAGCGCCGCAATGCCCTTTCCCGCCGACCACAGCGTTGTGATGATCGTAATCGGCATATAAGCAACGGACTGATAAAAGATCTCATTTACAATACCGCCCACGTAGCTCTGAAACTCCGTGGGCAGCATATTGATCAGAACGCTGTAAACATCGTCGCGCGTCAGCGGCGTATATTTTACAAGCGTAACAACCAGAAGAACAAACGGAATAAAGGAAAGAAGAATGAAATACGCACTCTGCGCTGCATAAGCACCGACATGGTCCTCATTCAGGCGCTTCATAAAACCGCGGATTGTTTTTATCATCTGGCAAAACCGCCTTTTCTTTGTTTTCGTGAATCTATCCCATTATTGCACACATCTTGTATTGCAGGATAGCCTACAAAGCATATCATACTTTTCTTTCCTTCGCAAGGGATTTCAATCCCATTTGCGGTAATACCATGCGTAACCGCGGGCTGGAACCGGAACACCGCGCAGAACGCGTTTTTCGCCGGTAAACAGATCCTTCCAGGTGAACTCTCCCATATCGATCCATGCGGTACGGTCCTCGTTGCTGAAGTTGAAGATTCCCGTCACCATCTCATTGCCGGATTTTCTGCAGACGCAGAGAAGTGCGGTATCGTACGTTTCCTCGGTCCAGACATCCGCCTCCCCATCGAACGGACGATATTTGAATTTGAGCTCTTCCATCTTCTTCATCGAAGCAAAAATCCGATTCTGTATCGTTCCTTTTTTATCCTTCTCCGGTTCCAGATCCCAGCGGAAGTGGCCGCGGTGAATATAACGGCTGTCGGATCTGCGGTCGTAGTCCTCGCTCTCCTTGTAGGAGTAATCGTTGACCTGGCCGATCTCGTCACCGCTGTAGATGACCGGAATACCGGACTGGATGAAGAGGTATGCATTCAGCATTTCGATTCTCTGGATGGCCTGTGCCGTCTTCTCTTCATTCTGCTCAAAGCCTGCCGCCTCAAGACCGCAGAGAGAAGCCGTCGTTCCGCAGAGACGCGCATCCTGCAGAACAGGATCGTCGTTGTAGAGCTCTCCTCTTGCATCGCTTCCCTCCACATAGCCGCGGAAGTAATCATTCAGATATTTTTTATGCGGTGCCTCGGCGATGCCGAACTGTTTCAGCCATTCGTAATCGAGGCCCCAGCCGATATCATCGTGGCATCTCAGATAGTTCAGGAAGACATAATCCTTCGGCAGTCTCGTCACAATATCCATCTGATGTTTCAGCAGGCGGGTATCTGCCGTTGCAATGGTGTGCCAGGTGGATGCCATCGTCGTTACGTTGTACAGCATATGGCACTCCGGTTTTTCCAGAGTTCCGAAGTACGGAACAACCTTTTCCGGCTCCATGACAACCTCGCCGAGCAGCAGAACGCCCGGGCAGACGATCTCGGTGATCATACGCATCATGCGGACAATGGTATGTACCTGCGGCAGGTTACGGCAGGTGGTGCCGAGCTGTTTCCAGATGTATGGAACGGCATCGATGCGGACGATATCGATTCCCTGGTTGACGAGATAGAGCATGTTGTTGACCATCTCATTGAAGACAACCGGGTTCGCATAGTTCAGATCCCACTGGTACGGGTAGAATGTTGTCATGACAAATTTGTGACAGTCCTCTCTCCATGTAAAGTTGCCCGGTGCGGTAGTTGGGAATACCTGTGGACAGGTCTTCTCATAGAGAGCAGGAACATCGTAGGTATCAAAGAAGAAATAACGGTCCTGGTATTCTTTTTCACCTGCGCGAGCCCGTTTGGCCCACTCATGCTCTTCGGAAGTATGGTTCATAACGAAATCAAGGCAGATGTTGATGCCGCGTTCATGGCATTTGGAGGTAAGCTCTGAAAAGTCCTCCATAGTACCAAGCTCAGGCTGCACTGTGCGGAAGTCAGCTACTGCGTAACCACCGTCACTTTTTCCTTTCGGAGATGCGAGCAGAGGCATCAGATGAAGATAATTGACATTGCATTCTTCCACATAATCCAGATGTTCCTCCAGACCTTTTAAAGTATGTGCAAAATTGTTTACATACATCATCATGCCTACAAGGTCATTGCGTTTATACCAGTCCGGATCAGCCTCACGCTTTTTATCAGATGCCTTTAATACTGAATTTCTGCTGTTATAGAAAGCTTCCATATTAGAAGTAAGATCATGCAGATAGGTCATGACATCATCACGATCCTGATATAATTCGCAATATAACCATTTCAGCTCATCATAATGTTTCTGAAAACGTTCATTATATAAAGTAAGATCAACAGGAACGTCCAGTTTAACAGGTTCCACTTTGGAAGTCTCGACCTTAACAGGTTCTACTTTAGAAGTTTCAACTCTGACAGGCTCAGTTTTGGAAGTAGTCACTTGTAAAATTTCTGATTCCTGCTTTCTGACTGTTGATGAAGAACGTTTCTTCTGGAGTCTTTTTTTAGCCATAATATTCCTCCCTGGTTTATGAAAAATACAGTAACCGGGCAGTGTCGGGACATATAAAACATAAATATGGAGACACCGGACAGTTACGAATATATACAGAAAGCTGCAATTTCCATATCTGCTGTCAGTTTTTTATCATGATCAGCTATGATGCAGACCAGAGAAACAGTATTTGGAGCAGTTTGGAAATTGGGCTTCTGAAATCATATGTAATATTATATTATAGGAACTGCCATATAGGCAAGTACTGACACGTTTTACAGAGAAATAAATTCCGGTTTACGGTCTTTGAAGATTGTATAGTAACGAAAACCACAGGCTTCCAGTACACTGGCAGCTTTATCAAATGCACAGGCGATTTTATCCGGAGTATGCGCATCTGCTCCGATGGTGATGATCTCTCCGCCAAGTTCTCTATAGCGCCTTATTACGGCAGTACATGGATTGGGTTCTCCAAGACCATAATGATATCCGCCTGTATTAAGTTCGATGCCTTTTCCCATGGAAATCAGTTTCTTCAGAATCTCATCCAGAATATCTTTATACCGTCCGTAAGAATATTCCCGGTTCTTGTTAGGACCATAACGGACAACATAATCAATATGTCCGTAAACGTCAAATCCGTCATATGCGGAAATGTTTTCAAGAATGGATTCAAAATATTCCATATAACATAAAAATTCCTTACGTCCTTCAAAAAATTCCGGGTAATAAGGATCATACCCATGGACAAGATGGGATGAACCGATAACGAAATCAAAAGGTGTCTGAGAGAGAAGTGAGTCAAAATATTCTCCCAGATGCATCTGCAGTCCTAGTTCAATTCCGAAACGTACCTGAATTTTATCCTTATATATATCTGAAAGTTCAGCTAGCTTTTCTTTGTAAGCTGGAATATTCAGAGAAAAATCCAGATTGTCCGGAGTAACAGGGTAATCCGGATCCAGATGCTCCGTAAAAGTAATTCCCTGTAGTCCCGTTTCAACAGCGCGATGGATCATAACTTCCATAGGCGTATCCGAGTCAGCAGAAAAAGAAGAGTGCATATGACAATCCCACAATATTTGTCTGTCCATAATTTCAGTCCTTTCTTCTGTAAAAACAGTACTGTTATATTTGCGTGTGATATATTATAAATGAATACTGTGTCCTCTTAAATGGATATATCTGCACCTGAAATATCACAATTACAGGCCCGGATCAGTGTATTCATAAAGCACTGTATACACAGTATAACATATAATTTACATTTTTTACTTAATTTTTATCTGTTTTTTGGAAAATGGTCTTGAATTTTTGTTTAGAATTATGTACAATACATTACAGGTTGATGATTCTTTAACAAACAAAGGATTACCATAATTAACCACTTAATTCATAGGAGGAATTTTATCATGGCAAAAGTTTTTACAACAGACAATTTTGAAACAGAGGTATTAAATGCAGAGAAACCGGTACTGGTAGATTTCTGGGCAACCTGGTGCGGACCGTGCAGACGTCAGGCTCCGGTTGTGGAAGAACTGGCAGAAGCAGGATACGAAGTAGGGAAAGTAGACGTAGATAAAGAGCCGTCTCTTGCACAGCAGTATAAGATCATGAGTATTCCTACACTGCTTGTGTTTAAAGGTGGAAAAGAGACTGCACGTTTTGTGGGACTGACATCAAAAGCAGAGCTTGAAGCAGCACTTCAGTAAGATCAGAAAGTATTCATCATTTCATAAAGACGGCTTTTATCCAGAATGCGGATCGATCCCCGTGAGATCTGGATAGAGCCGTCTTTATTCATTTTTTTGAGGCTGCGGCTGACTGCCTCCCTGGCACTTCCGATGGAGCGGGCGATTGCCTCCTGGGTGAGAGTGAGTTCATCAGAACCGGTATCTGCAGCTTCGTCCAGCAGGAAGGCTGCGATCCTCTGAGGTAACGTCATAAAAAATGTCCGTTCGATTCCGGCGATCACATCCGAGAAATGTTCGGTTGTCCGTTTATAGATGAAATTTTCCAGATAGATATTGTTTTTCATCAGCCGGGAAAAAGGAACTGCCGGAAGCAGAAGAAGATCACAGTCTGTTTCCGCATCGATCTGCACATCAAATGTGATGGCAGAAAGCATACAGGAAGCGGAAAGGGTGCAGATATCACTGTCCCTTAAACGGTACAGTGTGGCTTCTTTTCCCTGAGAGGACAGAAGGTACACGCGGAGAACGCCCTTCAGAAGAAAAAGAGTTCCCAGACACTGGCGTTCTTCTGACTGTATGGCAGCACCTGCCGGGTAATGAAGTTCACGGATATTATCAAGAAGAAAATCCTGGTCTTCTTCGGTCATATGTTCCCAGAAGGGAAAAGCCTGAAAATAGTTCAGGCAGCTGTTTCGGTCCATAAAAAGGTACTCCTTTATAAAAGATGTAGTATCCATTTTAACGCTGTTTGAATGGAAATACAACAGAAACGGAATCTTTGTTGCAAAAGAGGAATCCGGTTTTTCTATTTACATCCGGGGATGGGAACGCTATAATCATAAGGCGAAAGAATCAAACGGAGAAATAATGAAAAATGCCGGGTAAAGAGGGAGATCATCCGGCGGAAGTTAGGAGAATACAAATTTTGAAAATTTTACTTGCAGCGTGCAACGCAAAATATATCCATTCCAATCTTGCAGTATACAACCTGAAATCCTGTTCTGGAGAGTACAGCCACAATGTAGTGATCAAAGAGTATACGATCAATCAGATCCGGGATGATATTTTAAAGGACATTTATCTGGAACAGCCGGATGTGATCTGTTTTTCCTGCTATATCTGGAATATTTCCTTTGTAAAAGAACTGGTACCGGATCTTAAGAAAATCCTTCCACATGTGGATTTCTGGGCAGGCGGTCCGGAAGTATCTTACGATGCGGTGGAATTTCTGAAAAAGAATCCCGCGTTTTTTGGTGTGATGGTAGGAGAGGGAGAGGAAACTTTCCATGAACTGGCAGGATATTATATAGAAAGAAAGCCGGAAAACCTGAAAGAAATCCGAGGTGTGGCTTTTCATGACGAAACCAAAGTCCCGGATATTGTACACACAGGCTGGCGGGAACTGATGGATTTAAGTAAAGTTCCGTTTGCATACAGCAATCTTACAGAGTTTAAAAACCGTATCATCTATTATGAGAGCAGCAGAGGGTGCCCGTTTTCCTGCAGCTACTGTCTTTCTTCCATAGACAAGAAGCTTCGGTTCCGTGATATCGAACTTGTAAAAAACGAATTGCAGTTTTTTATTGACAATAAGGTTCCACAGGTCAAATTTGTAGACCGTACCTTTAACTGCAAACATGATCACGCCATGGCAATCTGGCGGTATATTACAGAGCATGACAACGGGATCACGAACTTCCATTTTGAAATTTCCGCGGACCTTCTCCGTGAGGAGGAACTGGCTCTGATGAAAACCATGCGCCCGGGCCTGATCCAGCTGGAGATCGGGGTACAGTCCACCAATCCGCAGACCATCAAAGCTATTCGGAGAACCATGGATTTTGAAAAACTGAAAGGAATCGTAGAGCAGATCCACGGCTTTGGAAATATCCACCAGCATCTGGATCTGATCGCAGGACTTCCATATGAGGGATATGACAGCTTCCATAAGTCGTTCTGCGACGTCTATGCACTGCGTCCGGAGCAGTTTCAGCTTGGTTTTCTGAAGGTGCTGAAGGGTTCCTATATGATGGAGATGACCGGAGAATATCAGATCCTTTACAAAGACCGGGAACCTTATGAGGTGCTTTCCACAGCCTGGCTGACCTACGGGGAGATTTTGAGGCTGAAAATGGTGGAAAGTATGGTGGAAGTGTATTATAATAGTGGTCAGTTCAAACACACCCTTGTATTTCTGGAACAGTATTTTGAAGATCCTTTCCGGATGTATGAGGCACTTGGCAGATTTTATGAGAAAAAAGGATACTCGGAGATTTCTCATTCCAGGATGAGACGCTATGAGATCCTGATGGAATTTGCCGGAGAACAGAAAGAGATCCCGTTGGAAGCCCTTTCCGATGTGATGCTTCTGGATCTTTATCTTCGTGAGAATTTAAAGAGCAGGCCATCCTTTGCATCCGATCAGAAGCCCTATGAGAGGATGATCTGGGATTACCGGAAAGCGGAAAAAATCCCGAAGACCGCCCATATCGAGGTATTCCGAGATGGAAAGAAGATTCTTTTTGATTATACAGACAGGGATCCTTTGACCAACAATGCGCGATTAACGGATATTACAGATGAGGTGAATAAAAATTATGGGAATGTTTGATCCGAAAAAAAGAAAAGTGATCACAGCGATCATCGCAGTTATTCTGGTTCTTGCAATGGTAGTTCCGGCTGTACTTTCGCTGATCATTTATTAAGGCGGCAGTTATGAAACTTGGGAAAAAAGCACTGGAGGCACTTCAGGCGGAAATAGATGGACAGCTGAAACCCGGAGATGAACTAATCGTGGCAGGCCCTGTGGCAGCAGAAGGTACGGCATGGATTGCAGAGAACTACCATGACAGACTGCGGGAAGTTTTTTCGGAACGGTTTCTTGAAGATGCCGGAAAACTTCCGGAAGTTTACGGAACAGGAATGAAAAAAGAGAACAATAAGGTCTGGAAGATGGCGGAAGCGTCCGGAGCCAGTGCCAGGTATCTGATGGGGGAAGGCGGCTTTCTGTCTGCGCTCTGGAAAATGGCGGAAGCATCCGGAGTGGGACTTAGCGCAGACCTTCGAAGCGTACCCATCCGACAGGAAACCATAGAGATCTGTGAGATCTTTGATGTGAATCCCTATAAACTCCTTTCCGGTGGAAGCATTCTTCTGGGAATCCAGGGTGGCGATGCGTTTGTGCAGGAGTTACGAAGAGAAGGGATCATGGCAGCAGTGATCGGGCAGACCAATTCCGGAAATGACAGGCTTCTTTACAGCGGCGGAAATACCAGATATCTGGAGCGTCCGGCGGAAGACGAATGGAAAAGATTGAATATAAATCGTTGAATGTTTGCAGCATTTAGGATTATATACAGCGAAGCGGATTGCGAATATCCGCTTGACAGTTTTATAGAAAAGAGGAAAATAATGGGAGTTTTAAACATTGTACTCCATGAGCCGGAAATTCCGGCAAATACAGGTAATATCGGCAGAACCTGTGTGGCAACAGGAACCAGATTACATCTGATCGAGCCGCTTGGTTTCCGTCTCAATGAGAAGGCGATCAAGCGTGCAGGCATGGATTACTGGGAACATCTGGATGTGACCAGATATCTGGACTATGAGGATTTTCTCAAGAAGAATCCGGGAGCGAAGATCTATTACGCAACCACCAAGGCGCCTCAGACTTATACAGATGTAAAGTATGAGGATGACTGTTTTATTATGTTTGGCAAGGAAAGTGCGGGAATTCCGGAGGATATCCTGGTGAAAAATCAGGAAACCTGCGTGAGAATCCCCATGATCGGGGACATCCGTTCCCTGAATCTGAGCAATTCTGTTGCCATTGTTCTTTATGAGGCACTGCGCCAGCATAATTTTGCACATATGAATCTGGAAGGGCACCTGAGAAATTACGACTGGAAATAAGATTGTGAACGGATTGAAAGATTGAAAGTGCATGTCTGCTTTACATACTGAATAGCAAGACGAAGAAGATTTATAGAGTAAATAAAAGAACCTCTGATCTGGAAAGATTGTAGGAAATATTAAGGAATATTTCTTTTACAGCTTTTCGGATCAGAGGTTTTTTATGTTTTATTTTGCTTTTTCCAGGGTAAAAATAAATTCTGTTCCCACGCCAACAGTGCTGATCACATTGATATTCTGTTTGTGGGCGTTGATGATCTCTTTCACAATAGCGAGTCCAAGGCCGGTTCCCTTACGGTCTTTTCCACGGGAGACATCGATCTTGTAGAAACGGTCCCAGATTTTGGAAAGACTTTCTTTTGGAATTCCGGTTCCCCGGTCTTTGACAGAGACAAAAACTTTGCCATGGTTGACGGTTGTTTCCAGTGTAATGGAAGAATTGTCACTGCTGAATTTTACTGCATTATCCAATAAATTGTACAGTACCTGCTGGATCTGCTCCATATCCGCGCGGACGAACAGCTCTTTGCCTGCCAGAAGGAGTTCCAGCCGGATGTTCCGTTCCGAACAGGTTCCCTCGAAAGAGGCTGCTGTAGTACGGATGGTTTCGTTGATATCAAAACGCCGCATATGCATCATCCGCTTTTTGACATCCAGTTCGTTTAAAGTAAGGAGGCTTCGGGTAAGTTTCTCCAGACGGGTGGATTCAAAAGCAATGACTTTCAGATAGCGTTCCTGCATTTCCGGTGGGATGGTACCGTCCAGCATGGCTTCCACATATCCTTTGATGGAGGTCAGAGGTGAGCGGAAATCATGGGATACGTTGGAGATAAACTGCCGCTGATATTCTCCGTTTTTGTTCAGTTCATCGGACATATAATTCAGAGTTTTGGCAAGATATCCCATTTCATCATCAGAAGTAACGTCTATTTTATATGCAAGATTACCTCCTGCATATTCACTGGCACCTTTCATGATCCTGGCCAGGGGCTTACGTATGTAGTGGCTGTAAGCCCAGAGCAGAAGACTGGTGGCTGCATAGCACAGGAGAAAGATTACCTGCATGATAAAAAGAATACTGCTTCGGCTCTGATAAAGGTTTGTCATCGAATAATGGATTGCCACGTAACCTTTGGTTTCCATATCAGAGGTGATCGGGGCAATAACACTCAAATGATCTGTTTTAAAGAAACCATAAAACTTTCCAATCTGATAATAGTTGCTTCCCCATTTGGAAGCATCGAATTCTTCCAGTGGGATTGGATCCCGGACATCAATATTTTTCTGTGTACTTACAATGATTTCACCGTTACTGTTGATGATCCACAATACAGCATCCTGAAAATCGGAAATTGCACATAAGTGTTCCTGAAGAGTATCTACTGTACTGGAAGAGATATTGCTTTTAACTGCTTCGTTAGATGCAATATTGTGCGCTTCTGTATAGAGTGCGGCACTTAAAGAGTGTTCCAGATGCTTTTCCACCATATAAGAACCGCCGAGGGTTATGAGGAAAAATCCCAAAATCCCGATGAGAATATAAAATCTCAGGAATTTTGTGGAAAGATGATGCTGTTTCATGGATTTTTTACCTCAAATTTGTATCCGATTCCCCATACGGTGGCAATGGACCAGTGAGGATTGTCTTTGATCTTTTCACGAAGACGTTTGATATGAACGTCTACAGTACGGGTATCACCGATGTATTCGTAACCCCAGATATGATCCAGAAGCTGCTCGCGGGTAAATACCTGGTTTGGTGATGCTGCAAGGAAATAGAGAAGTTCCAGTTCCTTTGGCGGCATATCAACCTGACGACCCATGTATGTGACTGCATAGTTTGTCAGATTAACGGTCAGATCCGGGTAAGTAACACATTTTTCACTGGAAGAAGGCGATGGCTGCTTAACCTGGAAACGGCGCAGGACAGCACGTACACGGGCAACCAGTTCCTTGGAATCAAAGGGTTTGATCATATAGTCATCTGCACCCAGTTCAAGTCCGAGAACCTTGTCAAAGGTTTCGCCTTTTGCGGAAAGCATAATGATGGGAACATCAGAGGTATGTCGGATTTCACGACATACCTGATAACCGTCAATTCCCGGAAGCATCAGATCCAGAATGATCAGATCCGGGCGGAAGGAGGCAAATTCCCTTAACGCTTCTTCTCCGTCATTTACGATTTTTGTCTCGAAGCATTCTTTGGTAAGATACAGGGCAATAAGCTCTGCGATATTGTTATCATCATCAACAATAAGGATTTTCTGTTTGGAAACCATGGTGGTCCCTCCTATTTCTTAAATTCTACAATAGTAACACCTGCATCTCCTTCGCCGAATTCTCCAAGGCGGAAGGATTCCACATGCTTCTGGCGCTTCAGATAATTGTGTACACCTTTTCTCAGAGCACCGGTTCCTTTACCATGAACAATACGGACAGATTTCAGATGAGCGATATAAGCATCATCCAGATATTTGTCAAGCTCTGCAACTGCTTCATCTACCGTTTTGCCAAGCAGGTTGATCTCTGTGGATACATGGGCTGCTTTTGACATGCGGATTTTACCTGCACCTGTACGCTGCATGGTTGGTGTGGTGATCTCTGCTTCATCGATCAGTTCCAGATCAGAGATGTGAACCTTGGAACGGATGATACCCATCTGCACGAAGAGGAAACCTTTGTTGTCCGGACGGCTGCTGACAGTCCCCTTAAGATTCATGCTGAGAACCTTAACTGCATCGCCGAGGGAGATATCTTTGGCTGTGAGTTCCTTCTTCGGTTTCTTTGCAGCAGTTTTCTGAGTCATGCCTTTCTCTGCTTTATTCATATGTTTGCGCAGATTCTGGCGTTCTTTTTCCACAGCAGAGAGATCCACATGGTCTTTCTGGAATTTGTGGAACATCTTCATAGTCTGGTCTGCATATTCCTTGGCTTCGCGGAGAACTGCATGAGCTTCCTCATTGGCCTGACGGATGATGCGGTCTCGCTGCTCGTTCAACTTCTCCTGCTTGGATTCCATTTCGGATTTCAGAGAGGCAATTTCCTGTTTATACTGTTCAATCTCGCGGCGTTCATTTTCAATAGTTATACGGCTGCTTTCCAGGGAACTGAGAACATCTTCGAAAGATTCATCCTGTTCACTGATCTGTTCTTTGGCCTTATCGATGATATAGTCCGGAAGTCCAAGCTTGGAAGAAATGGCGAATGCATTACTTTTCCCGGGAACACCGATCAGCAGGCGGTAGGTCGGGCGGAGCGTTTCCACGTCAAATTCGCAGCAGGCATTTTCTACACCTGAGGTGGAGAGTGCATATACCTTCAGCTCACTGTAATGGGTGGTTGCCATAGTGCGGATTCCCTGTTCATGAAGATGGGAAAGGATCGCAATGGCAAGGGCAGCACCCTCTGTCGGATCTGTACCTGCACCAAGCTCATCGAAAAGGACAAGAGAGTGACGGTTGGCTTTTTTCAGGAAAGAAACCACGTTGGTCATATGTGAGGAGAATGTACTTAATGACTGTTCAATACTCTGTTCATCACCGATATCAGCATAAACTTCTTCAAACAGTGCAAGCTCTGAGCGGTCCAGTGTGGGAATATGAAGACCGGACTGGCCCATGAGAGTGAGAAGTCCGACAGTCTTTAAAGATACAGTTTTACCACCGGTGTTCGGACCGGTGATAACAAGCAAGTCGAAATCATCGCCGAGACGGATATCAATGGGAACAGCTTTCTTCTTATCAATGAGAGGGTGGCGTGCCTGTTTCAGACGGATGCGTCCTTCATCATTGAAGATTGGTTCTGTTGCATTCATATCCATGGCAAGGGATGCTCTGGCAAAAATGACGTCAAGCTGTACCATGATATTAAGATCTGCGCGGATAGAGTCGGTCTGTTCTGCAGTTTGCTGGCTCAGGGTGGAAAGGATCACTTCAATCTCTTTTTGTTCTTCCAGTTCCAGCTCGCGGATGTCATTATTTAGTTTTACGATTGCCATAGGTTCGATAAATAAAGTAGAACCTGTGGAGGACTGATCGTGTACCATACCCGGAACCTGTCCTTTGTATTCTGCCTTGACCGGAATGCAGTAGCGTCCGTTTCTCATGGTAATAACGGAATCCTGCAGATAATTGCGGGCACTTCCGTTTACAAGAGAGGAGAGCTGTGTATGGATCCTGTCTCCGGTAATCTTCATGTTTCTTCGAATCTGGCGGAGGTTGCTGCTTGCATCATCACTGATCTCATCTTCTGAGAGGATGCATCTGCGGATCTCTGTTGTAAGAGGAGTCAGTGGTTCCAGTGCCTCGAACATCCCGTCCAGAGAGTCCGGGAGAGAATCACCGCGCTCACTTCTGGAATAAGCTTTGACACGATTGGTGTTCTCAAGAAGGCTGCAGATGGCAAGAAGTTCACCAATCCCCAGAGAACTTCCGATTTCCAGACGTTTCAGAGAACCACGCACATCTTTGACGCTGCCAAAGGAAATATTTCCTTTCTGGAAAAGACGGGTAAGTGCATCTCTGGTCTGAGTCTGCATATGTCGGATTTCATCAATATCTGTGGATGGCTCCAGCTTCCGGCAGATTTCTTTTCCCATGGAAGAGGAAGCCTTGTCTGTCAGCATATTGACGATTTTATAATATTCAAGTGCTTTATATGCTTTCTGATTCATTGTCTGTTTAAATCTCCTGATAGATATCTTTATAATTTGCTGTCCCTGATATTATAGCATTTTTTGTTATGGAAATGTACTCCGGGATTATAGCAATTCTAAAAAAATAATTGTGTTACTGTTCACTCCGTTCACAGTAACGTAGCC
>ENA-OPWD01001218-OPWD01001218.1-human-gut-metagenome-genome-assembly--contig:-NODE-1218-length-18459-cov-6.208270_pt1 | contig 18459 bp, 15 predicted proteins | sample MGYA00241502_ERZ501996 | MGnify/ENA primary metagenome ERZ501996 (study PRJEB25962, sample SAMEA2042011) | human gut metagenome | biome: human gut; feature: human-associated habitat; material: faeces... | reverse complement strand
AGGAACACCAGAACGCCCATGCCGCCGATCCAGTGGGTGAAACTGCGCCAGAACAGAATGCCCTTGGGCAGATCCTCCACGCCGGGCAGAATGCTGGCACCGGTGGTGGTAAAGCCGGAGACCGTCTCAAACAGGGCGTCCACGGGGTTCGGGATGCAGCCGGTGAGCACAAAGGGCACCGCGCCCATCACCGAGATGAATACCCAGCACAGCGAGGTAGCCGCAAAGCCCTCGCGCATATAGAACACCTTGCTGCGGGGTTTGATGGTGTGCAGGGCGTAGCCGATGCCGGCGCTGACCGCAGCTGTGAGCAGAAACACGCCCAGCACCATCCACTCGCCATACACTAAGCTGGCGGCGGCGGGCAGCAGCAACAACGCGCCCTCGATCATCAGCACATAGCCCAGCAGACGGAAAACGATTGCATAATTCATAGTCTGCCTCCGTCAGTGCTCCACGATATCGCGCAGATCGTGCAGGCCATGCTCCAGCGTGACCACGATGACGTTGTCGCCCACCTGGATCTGGTCGCCGCCGCGGGGGATCAAAATCTTGCTGCCGCGGGTAATGCAGCACAGCAGCAGGTTCTTTTTCAGGTGCAGCTGGCTCAGGGGCACACCGGTGGCGGCGCTTTCCTCGTGCACCGTAAATTCCAGCGCCTCCACGCGGTCATCCAGAATGCGGTACAGCGTTTTGATGTTGCTGCCTGCCTCGTTCTGCAGGGCGCGGACATACTGCACGATGTAGTCGCAGGTCATGTACTTGGGGTAGACCACGCTGCCCAGATCCAGCCCGGCCAGAATATCGTCAAATTCCAGACGGTTGACTTTGGTCACCAGCTTGCCGTTGGAGTGCTTTTTGGCAAACAGGGTCAGCAGCACGTTCTCCTCGTCAATGTTGGTCAGCGCCACAAAAGCCTCGGTGGATTCCAGACCCTCAGAAAGCAAAAACTCGCGGTTGGAGCCGTCCTCGTTCAGGATCTGTGCGCCGGGCAGCTGCTCGGCCAGCTCTACGCAGCGGGCGGCGTCCCGCTCCACGATGCGCACCCGCACATGGTTTTCCAGCAGTTCCTGACTGAGGTAGTAGGCAATGGCACCGCCGCCCACGATGAGGGCGTTGCGCACCGGCTGCACCGGCAGATGCAGCTGCTGGAAGAAGGCGTGCGCCTTTTCCTGCGTGGCAAGGAAAGTGACCTGATCACCCTTTTGCAGCACGAAGTTACCGTTGGGGATGATGACCCCGCCGTCACGCTCCACCGCGCACATCAGAATATCGCTCTTGAGCCGGGTGGGGATCTCGCGGATGGCTACGCCGTCCAGTGCATCGGGCAGCGCAAACTTGATCAGCCGCACGCGGCCGTCCGCAAAGGTATCGATCTTGCTGGCACCGGGGAACCGCAGCAGATGGGAGATCTCCTTTGCCGCTGCCATTTCCGGGTTGATGATGGCGGAAATGCCGATCTGCTTTTTGATAAAGTCCAGCTCGTGGCTGTAAGACGGGTTGCGCACACGGGCAATGCCGTGGCAGTGACCCGCCTTTTTGGCAAACATACAGCAAAGCAGGTTCAGTTCGTCCGAGCCGGTGACCGCAATGAACACGTCCGCATCCTCAATGCCCGCCTCGGACAGGGTGGTGATGGACGAGCCATTGCCCACGATGCCCAGCACATCGTAGCTTTCGGTCAGGTGCTCCACGCGCGCCTTGTTGGTGTCCACCACAGTCACGTTGTGGCCTTCCTCGCTGAGCTGGCGCGCCAGAGCCGTGCCGACCTTGCCGCCGCCCACCAGAATGATCTTCATAACAAGTCCTTTCTCCTTTGGCAGCCCCTTTTTCCGGGGCTAGCAATTACAGTATAGTATAACATATCCCACCGCAAAGTTCTACCGTTTGCCCCGCAAATACATTGAATTACTAAAAAAGCGACAGTTCTTTTGTGCAAAACAACCTGCACGTTCTATAAAAGTCCGCTTTTTGTTTACACCTGCTGGCGTTTCTGCGCATTTTTCTTGCTGGCAGTGTTCGGCACACTGATTTTTTCATAAAAACACCCCCAGTACCGGATATCCGGCATTGGGGGTACGTATCATCGCTTCTTCGGTGTGGTTATTCTTTGGACTGGGCGGCTTCGGCGGCCTGTGCATCATACTCGGCAAGCAGAGTGTTGAGGTCGTACTGATACTTACTGTGGCAGAAGTGGCACACCACCTCACAGGTGGGGTCCTCGTCCCGCATCCGTGCAAGCTCGGCACGGCCAAGGCTGAGCAGCATCTCCTTCGTACGCTCGGCGCTGCAATCGCACTGGTACTGCACCGTGCGCTCGTCCAGCACATTGGGGGCAAAGCCTGCCAGTGCCATCTGCATCATGTCCTCGGGGGTCTTGCCCGCATGGAGCAGCTCGGTGACGGAGGGCATGGCGTTGATGTTCTTTTCCAGCTGGTCGATCTCGGCATCGGTAGCGCCGGGCAGCAGCTGCACCATAAAGCCGCCGGCGCAGAGGATGGACAGATCCTTGTCCACCAGAACGCCCAGCGCCATCACGGTGGGCACCTGCTCGCTGTAGGCATAGTAGCTGGTCAGATCCTCGGCGATCTCGCCGGATACCAGCGGCACCTGCCCGACTGTGGGCTCCTTTTGCAGGCGGTTATCGCGGATGACGGTCAACACGCCATCCTTGCCCACGGCGGTGCCCACGTCCAAGTGGCCGTTGGCTTTGGCGGGCAGCTCCACCAAGGGGTTATCAATGCAGCCCTTCACGTTGCCGGTGCCGTCGGTGCAGGCAATAAGCACGCCCGCAGGGCCACCGCCCGCCACACGCAGGGTGATACGGTCGCGGTCGTCCTTGAGCATGGAGCCCATCAGGGTAGCGCCCGTGAGCAGACGGCCCAGTGCCGCGCTGCAGGTGGCGCTTGTGGTGTGAAGCTTTTCGGCTTTACGGACGATATCGGTGGAATCCACACCGCAGAACACGACACCGCCGTTCTCGGACAGGCCGCGGATCAGGTTTGCCATAGGTTATTCCTCCAGTTGTGTATACTGTTTTGTTGCGCAGAAGAAGTAGCGCTGGCTTTCCTCGGTCAGCGGGCCGAAAGTTTCGCCGTCGCAGACGCTTTCCAGCGCAAAGCCGTGCTTTTCCAGCGCCGCACGGATGGTATCCAGATCATAGGTATACTCGCAGAATTCCTCGTGGAAATGCTCGCCGGTCTCGTGATAATCAATATCCACCGTGATCTCCACCCTGCGGTCGGCGGCGTTATAGTGGTTGCGCCACACGCAGGAGGCATCCTCTTCCTCAAAGGTGAACGCGTTATCGCCCAGAACCTTCTGGTGCTTATAGGGGGTGTTCATATCAAACAGGAACACGCCGCCCTTTTCCATAAAAAAGCCTGCGTTGGCAATGGCGGTATCCAGATCCGGGATGTGGTTGAAGGTATCAAAGGTGGATACCGCCGCCCGGATGGTGCCGTAGAGATCCAGCTTGAGCAGATCCTGCCGGAGCAGCAGCAGACGGCCGGAAAGTCCCAGCTGCTCGGCCTTATCCCGCACCACGCAGAGCATCTCCTCCGACTGATCGATGCCGATCATATCGTAGCCTGCCTGCGTCAGCATCAGGGTCAGTTCCCCGGTGCCGCAGCCAAGGTCGGCTACAATGCCGTCATGGATGCCGTGGGCTTCCAGCTTTGCATGGATCTGGCTGTACAGGGCATCGTAGTCCGCTTCGCCGTTGAATTCATCGTAGAAATAGGCAAATTCGTTGTAAGCCATGGCGTTACTCCGCTTCCTCGTTTTCCGTAGCCACTGCGGCGTTGAGCACTGCCTGCAGTTCCGGGATGCCGTAGCCGTTTTCGCCGCTGGTCAGCACTACCTTCTGACAGCCATAGGGGCGGCAGATGTTTTCAAAGTCCTCCTGCGTTTTGGCAAGCTGGCTTTTTTTCAGCTTATCCGCCTTTGTCAGAGCCACCACATAAGGGATGCGGTGGTAGTGCAGGTAGCGCAGCATCTGCAGATCGTCTGCGCTGGGGGCGTGGCGGCAGTCCAGCAGCTGTACCAGCAGGGTGTGGTGGCGGGGCGCTTCGAAATAGCTATTGATCAGGTCGTCCCAGCGCTCGCGGTCGGCGTTGCTCACCTTGGCGTAGCCGTAGCCCGGCAGATCCACAAAATAGCAGTCGTCCACAGAATAAAAGTTGATGGTAGCCGTTTTGCCCGGCGTACTGGACACGCGCGCCAGATTTTTGCGGCTGCACAGCTTGTTGATCAGGCTGGATTTGCCCACGTTGGAGCGCCCCGAAAAGCTCAGCTCCGGGCGGTCGCTTTCGGGCAGCTGGCTGGAAATGCCATAGCTGGCAATAAAATCAGCTTTATTGAAGATCATGGCGTGTTCCTTTCTATTATTTCAGCAGACAGCGCCCGGCTGGTTCTTCTCAGGCGCGGCGGGGATGCGGCTCTCCCCTGCCTTGGACTTTTTGGTACGGGGACGGCCTGCGGTGCTCTTGGCAGCTTTCGGCTTGAGCAGGGCGGCAGCCAGCACCTGCGAGAGATTCTGCATAGGCAGGAAGGTCAGGTTCTTCTTGACCTCCTCATCCACGTCATACAGATCAGGCTCGTTGTCCTTGGGGATGAGCACGGTCTTCATGCCCTCGCGGTAAGCAGCCATGCTCTTCTCCCGCAGGCCGCCAATGGGCAGCACGTTGCCGTGCAGGGTGATCTCGCCGGTCATGGCCACATCGCCGCGCACCGGCACGCCGGACAGACACGACACCAGTGCCGTGGTCAGGGTGACGCCTGCACTGGGGCCGTCCTTGGGCACAGCACCCTCTGGGGCGTGGATGTGCAGGTCGCACTTTTTCAGCCGCTCAGGGTCGATGCCGTATTCCTCGGCATGGACGCGCATCCAAGTAACTGCCAGCTGTGCGCTCTCCTTCATCACATCGCCCAGAGAGCCGGTAACGGTGATCTTGCCGGTGCCGTTGTCCATGACCTGCACCTCGATGGGCAGGGTCTCGCCGCCTACACTCGTCCATGCCAGACCGTTGGCGATGCCCACGGCGTTGGTACGGTTGAGGAAGTCCGGCTTGACGATGCGGGGGCCCAGCAGTTCCTCCAGCATGGCGGCAGTCACGGCTACGCTTTCCACCTCGCCGGCGGCGATCTTGCGGGCACACTTGCGCAGCACACTGGTGATGGTGCGCTCCAGATTACGCACACCGGCCTCGCGGGTGTACCCGTCGATGATGCCGTAGAGTGCGCTCTGGTTCATGGTGACCTTGCTGGTCAGACCGCAGGCCTTAAGCTGCTTGGGCAGCAGATGCTTGCGGGCAATATTGTATTTTTCCACGCGGGTATAGCTGGGCAGCTCAATGACGTCCATGCGGTCGCGCAGCGGGCCGGGGATGCTGCCCAAGTCGTTGGCGGTGGTAATAAAGAGCACATGGCTCAGGTCAAACGGGATATCAATGAAATGGTCGTTGAAGGTGCTGTTCTGCTCCGGGTCCAGCGCTTCCAGCAGAGCTGCCGCCGGGTCGCCCCGGAAGTCCCCTGCCAGCTTGTCGATCTCGTCCAGCAGCATCAAAGGGTTGGAGGACTTGGCTGTGATCATGGCGCTGATGATCTTGCCGGGCATGGCACCGATGTAGGTGCGGCGGTGGCCGCGGATCTCGGCTTCGTCCCGCACGCCGCCCAGGCTGATGCGCACATACTTGCGGCCAAGGCTTTCGGCGATGGAGCGTGCGATGCTGGTTTTGCCGACACCCGGAGGGCCGACCAGACAGATGATCTGCGCCTTCACGTCCGGTGCCAGCTTGCGCACAGCCAGCGTTTCCAGAATGCGATCCTTGACCTTTTTCAGGCCGTAGTGGTCCCGGTCCAAGATCTGCTGGGCGCGGTGGATATCCAGATCATCCACGGTCATGGTGTTCCACGGCAGGTCCAGACAGGTGTCCAGATAGGTGCGGATGACCGTGGCTTCCTGATTGCTGCTCTGCATCCGGGACAGGCGGTCTACCTCCTTGAGCAGCTTTTTCTCGCTGTCCTCGGCAAGGTGCAGCTCCCGGATCTTGCGGCGGTAATCATCGGCTTCGGCGTGGGTATCGTCCCCCTCGCCCAGCTCGTCGTTGATGATGTGCAGCTGCTCGTGCAGGTAATAATCGCGCTGGTTCTTGTCCATGGACTCGTTGACTTTTTCCGCGATCTCCTTTTCGATCTTCATCACCTGACACTCGCGGCGCAGCATCTCCACAAGGCGCTGCAGGCGGCCGTTGAGGGTGTTTTCGTTCATCACAGCCTGCTTGTCCTCGTAGCGGAACAAGAGATTTGCCGGCATATACTCGGTGAGGAACATAGGGTCATCGCTGGAAACGATGGTGAACACCACGTCCTTTGCAAGGCGCGGGTTCATGCCCAGATACTCGTCAAAGCCAGTCTTGAGGGCGCGGAGCAGTGCTTCGGTTTCTACAGCTTCTTCGGGCTTCGCGGCACGCACCGGAGCGGAGCGCACGGCAGACAGCAGAAAATCGCCGGTGGTATCCAGCTCGGTCAGCTTGGCGCGGTACTTGCCCTCTACCAGCACCTTGACCAGCTCGTCCGACACGCGCAGCACCTGCTTGACCTCGGCTACTACGCCGTAGGTGTACAGATCCTGCTGGGTGGGCTCGCTGGTTTCCATCTCCTTCTGGGCTACCAGAAATACGTTGGAGTTATTGGCCATAGCCCACTCCACGGCAGCAATACTCTTTTCCCGCCCGACTTCAAAATGAACAAGGTTGTTGGGGAACACCACCAGCCCACGCAGTGCGATGGTGGGCAGATGGAGTTCCTTCCGCTCGACCTTGATGGTAACTTTTTCAGACATATACAAACACCTCCCGACTGCCGCTTGAATCCCTATACTGCGGCAGCGCTATCCTTTGGGGTCTTTTAAGGTGTATCTGAAAACAAAGAAAATGACGAATATTTCGCAAGCACAAGCGGGATTTAAGGCAAATAGCCGCAGGAATCCTTTGTGGATTTCAAGGCTCTTTAACGCAAAATCCAGCTGTGTTTGTAGAAACAGACTAAATTTTCGACTTTTCAGATACACCCTAGATAAAAATACAGTTGTTTCCTTATTATACAGATTTCCGGCCAAAATGCAACTGCCCTGCCGGAATGGTCGGTCATTCGGGGCGGTTTTCGTGGGTGTTGAAGCCCATTTTGCCCAGTGCGGGCAGCAGCGCCCGCAGGGTGACCGAGGTGAGCGCGCCCATGACAAGCCCCAGCACCAGCATGACCGGTGCATAGTACAGCGACAAAGACGAGGAGATGATGACCCCTGCGCCCAGCAGCTGCCCCACGTTATGCGCCAGTGCGCCGCAGACCGACAGGATGAACCATGTAGGCCGCACCGGCAGAAGATAGTACAGCACCCACATCACCGCAAGGGACAAAAGCCCGCCGCACAGCGAGAGGAAGCCCGCCGTAAAGCCGGAAACCAGAAAGACGAACAGCGCCTTGAGCACATCCAGCACCAGTGCCTGCCGAGCGCCCATGAAGAACAGGGCGTACATGACCACGATGTTGGCAAGGCCCAGCTTCATGCCCGGCAAAAGCCCCGGGATGACCAGCGTGCCCTCGATGAAGGAAAGCGCCATGGCCAGCGCAAACAGCAAGCCGGACAGGGCAATGTGCCGTGTTTTTTGATAGTTGCGGTGATTTTTAGGCATAGAGGATACGCTCCTTTATTCTTCGGGCTGCTGCGTCTGCTCGTAGGCTTCCTGCTCTTCCATGGCGGCTTCCCATGCGGCAAAAAGTTCCTCCTGATGGAAGCGCAGGTCGCTCAGCTCATCGCTTTTCTGGCGCAGCAGGTCGGGGTCGTTGTACACCTCCGGGGAGTTGATCTCGTTGTCCAGCTCCACCTCGCGTGCGCCGCAGGCTTCCATCTCGTCCTCGCAGGCCTTGATCTTGGCGCGCAGCTCGGCGCGGCGGCGGCGCTGCTCCCTGCCGTAGCCGGTCTTGGCCGGTTCGGCGGCCTTCTGCACGGCAGGGGCCGGGGCGCTGCGGCCCATCAGGGCATCGTAGCTGGGGTAGAGGGTGGCCTTGCCGTCCTCAAGGTAGAGGATGGGGCAGGCCAGACTGTTCATCAGGTGGCGGTCATGGGTGACCAGCAGCAGCGTGCCGGTGTAGGCCATGAGGGCCTCGGTAAGGTTTTCGCGGGTGTAGATGTCCAGATGGTTGGTGGGCTCGTCCAGAAACAGCAGGTTGGGCCGTTCCAGCACGATCTCCGCAAAGCGCAGGCGGGCCAGCTCGCCGCCGGAAAGCGCCTCGCAGGGCTTGAACACCGTCTCGCCCCGGAAGCCCAGCTTTGCCAGATGGCTGCGCACCTCCAGCTCGGTCATGCGGGGGTACTTGTTCCAGATCACATCGATGACCCGGCCCTGCCCCAGACGGTTCTGCTGCTGGGCAAAGATGCTGGGCCGTGCGCCGGTGCCCAGCCGCACCATGCCGCCGGAGGGGCGGCGCTTGCCGTCCAGCACCTGCATCAGGGTGGATTTGCCTGCGCCGTTGGGGCCGGCAATAATGAGCCGCTGCCCGCGGCAGACCGTATAGGTAAAGGGCTCCAGCAGGGTGCGCTCCCCGATCTTGATGCTGAGGTTTTTCAGCATCACCAGCTCGTTCCACGGCTCTACGTCATATTCAAAGCGGAACTTCAGCTGATTGGTCTCGTCCTTGGGTGCCTCGGTGATCTCCAGCTTTTCCAGCTGCTTGCGGCGGCTCTGCGCCATTTTGGTGGTGGAAGCGCGCACAAGGTTGCGGTCCACATAGTCCTGCAGTTTTTCAGCCAGTGCCACATCGGCATCGTGCTGCTTCTGGCGCAGGGCATCGGCGGCTTCCTTCTGGGGCAGATAGGCCGAGAAGTTACCCTTGTAGGTGGTCATGGTCTGGAAGGATACCTCCCAGATCTTTGTACAGACATTATCGAGGAAATAGCGGTCATGGCTGACCACCAGCACCGCGCCGGAGTAGCCCTTGAGGTAGTTTTCCAGCCATTCCATGGTGGCAAAGTCCAAGTGGTTGGTGGGCTCGTCCAGAATGAGCACATCCGGCTTTTCCAGCAGCAGCTTCGCCAGACGCAGCCGCGTCAGCTCGCCGCCGGAGAGCACCGCAATGTTCTTCTGCCATGTATCCTGCGCAAAGCCCATGCCGGACAGCACCTTTTTGATGTTCACATCCATGTTGTAGCCGTCGGCAGCATCTACGATGTTTTGCAAAGCATCGTGCTGCGCCAGCAGGTCGGCGTTATCGGGCTGGGCAGCCATGCGGCGCTCTAAGATCTGCATCTGCGCCATGGCGTCCAGCACCGGGGCAAAGGTGGCGCGCATCTCGCCATAGATATCCAGCGTGGCGTCCAGCTTTGCGTTTTGCTCCAGATAGCCCAGCGTTACCCCGTGGGTCACGCTGAACTCACCCTCGTAGTCCTGATATTCGCCGGTAAGGATCTTGAGCAGAGTAGTCTTGCCTGCGCCGTTTTGTCCCACGATGCCGATGCGGTCCTCCCGCTCGACACTGGCGGTCACATCGTGCAGCACCACCTTTTCGCCAAAGGTCTTACCCAGTTTTTCCAAATGTATCAGCATAGTTTTGATCCGTTATCCGTTCTTTTTCATATTTCAGCACTGATGGCGGCGGTTCTTCAGGCCAACATTGGCCAGCTCCTCCTGCTCCATCACCAGCGGATACAGCTCTTCCAGACTGGCGATCTCGTAGGTAGGGATCACCTTGCCGGGGTTCTCGGCGTGGTTGGGGTTGTACCAGCAGGTATCCAGCCCGGCGTTGCTGCCGCCCTGAATATCGCCGGACAGGCTGTCGCCCACCATCAGAACGTGCTCCCGGTTCTCCACACCCAGCGCGCGCAGGGCTGCATCAAAGATGCGGGCATTGGGCTTTTCGCAGCCCATTTTTTCAGAGATGAACACATCTTCCATAAAGTTCATCACACCGCTTTCCGCCAGACGGCGGGTCTGCACCTTCTGGGCACCGTTGCTGACGATGGCCAGCGTTGCCACCTCAGAAAGCTCGCGCAGCACGTCCAGCACCTCCGGGCTCATCAGGTCCGGGTGGGTGGACAGCTGCTCCAGATAGCAGCGGTTCATCTCCACGCCGTCGCCGGCGGCATTGATGGCCTTTAAAAAGCGGCTGAACCGCTCGCCGAACAGCTTTTCGCGGCGGATCTGGCCTTTTTCCAGCTGCCGCCACAGTTCCTCGTTGATGGTGCGGTAGGTCTGCACGGTCTCGGCGTCCGGCTCGATGCCGTAGTTTACCAGCGTTTCGGCCAGCGCCTTGTTTTCCGCTGCGTCAAAGTTGAGCAGCGTATTGTCCGCATCGAACAGGATGCAATAGTATTTTGCCATAGTATCTCACTTTCTTTTCAGCATTTCCCACTTTGGTGTATCAACAGGGAGAAGCCAGCCCCACCCCCGGCAGAGCTGGCTTCTCGTTATTCAGAAACGATTTCATACGCAGACAGGTCTGTTTGTGCCGGGGTGTTGTCCGGGCACGTTGCCTTTCCTTCGCAGGGCGTCAGACCGCATTTCTGCATTTCTTCCTCCAGTGCGCTGTTATCCACGTTTTCCCAGTCGGTGTCGTAGTAGTCCACGCTGCCGTCGGTCACGTCATTTTCCCCGGGCAGGGCGGGCGTGCGCATCGCTTGCCAGTACATAGGGCTCCACCTTCCTCTCACGCCAGCCTATGCGGCGCGGGAGCGGAGTGTGCGCTCAGTTGGCGGCTTCCTTGCTGGCGCTTGCCTCCGTTTTGGAGGAAGCAGGCTTTTCTTCTTTAGAAGAAGCCGGTTGTTCTTCCTTGGAGGAAGCTGTGTGTTCCTGCTTAGAGGAAGCAGTTGTTTCTTCCTTGGAGGAGGTGCTGCTCTGTGAAGAAGAGACGGGCTTTTCTTCCTTGGAGGAAGCAGGAGACGAAGCCGGCTTTTCCGCCTTGGAGGAGCTGCCGGTGCTTTCAGAGGTGCCGTTCGAGGAGGAAGAAGCGGGTTTTTCTTCTTTAGAAGAAGCCGGTTTTTCCTCCTTGGAGGAGGCAGACGTTTCTTCCTTGGAGGAAGCAGGCTTATCCTCCTTAGAGGAAGCATCAGAGCTGCTGGAGCTGGTGGACGAGCTGGACGGTGCACCGCTGACCGTAAACTCCAGCTTATTGCTGGTCACTGTGCAGTCGTTATAGCTGGCAGTGGCGTACACCCGGAAGGTGCTGCCCAGCATGGAGGGATCCACCTCACCCTTTACGGAAGTCTTGCCGGCAGCCTGTGTCACCTCGCTGCCGTTGACATACCAGCGGATGCTGGAAGCATCCAGATACTTGCCCTTGAGGGCAGCTTTGAAGGTGTAGGAGTCCCCCAGCATAGCCTTGCCGCTGCTGCTGATCTGGATGGAAGCGGCTGCAAACACAGCGGTCACATCCACATTCTGGTCAAAATTGGTATCGGTGCGGGTGCGCTTGGTCACACCATCGCTCCACTTGACGAACACATAGCCGTCCTCCGGCACAGCGGTAACGGTAACGCTCTGGGTGGCGCTGGTCACCTTGACGGTAAGGGACTTGCCGCTCTCATTGCCGCAGGTCAGGGAGCCGCCTCCGGTTTTATCTACACGGTAACCGGCCTGATACTCCGTTTTCTCCTCAACGGCCGAGGAAGAGACTTCCTCCGAACTGCTGGGTGCTTCCACCGCAGAGCTGGGGTTTGCGGTATACTCGGCACGGGTGGGGATGTTATTGGTATCCGGGCGGCGGTCCTCGGTCTCATAGGCGTGGGTGCGCAGATACTTCAGCAGCACCTTCAGACCTGCGGGCTTGAGGTGGATATCGCCGCTCTGGTAGTAATCGACATTGCCGTAGCCGTTGGCGTCCTTGAGCGCCTCGGCAGAGTTGAGGAACTTGACGCCCAGCTGCTCGCACATGGTCAGCAGCGCCATATTGAAATCATCAATGCGGGTCTGGTCCATATTGGGGTAATTAGAGTGGTTGGACGGGACCGGCGGCACCGTGTTGACGATGATGTCGGTATAAGGATAGCTGGCCTGAATGGCCTGCACCAGTGCGGTGTAGTTGCTGATGAAATCCTCGGTATTCATGCCGTTATCGTTGGTGCCCAGCATGATGACCACACGGCGGGGCTTCATTTTTGCCACTGCCTGCGCGATGGTGTAGCGGTTATCGTCCCGCTTGAAGGTGACGATGCCTTCGTTCAGGGCGGCACCGGTGCCAATGCCCTCCTTGGCACAGAACTGCTGCAGCGAGATCAGACCGTTGGCGTACAGGCGCACCGTGTTGGAATCGCCGATAAAAAGGGTCTGCTCCTGATAGGCATTGCCTGCATCGGCGGTCCCGGTGAGCAGTGCGCTGGAGGTCTCGTTGATCTGATAGTGGTCAGAGATATCCTCCTCCCCTTCCGGGGCGGGCGCGGGGGTAATAATGGAAGAATCCCCCGGCTGCTCCGTCGGGTTCTTGCCCCGCTTGAGCATGGTAAGGGTGATGCCGATGGTCAGCAGCGCCGCCAGTGCGCACACGATGCACACCAGCACCGCCTGCTTCTGCATCGGGGTCAGCGCCTGATTCTCCTTCTGGTTATTGCTTCTCATATTCTATCCATTCTCCTTCCGAAGGAATGAAACTTCCTGTCATACCCGGGCTGCCAGCAGCCGGTCGGTAAGGTCGGCGCAGCTTTCAGCCAGCAGCACTGGATGGAAGGCTTCCAGCTCTTCCCGGCTGCCGTAGCCGTACAGCACACCGGCAGCATCCAGACCACAGTCGGCAGCGCCCCGCATATCATCGTTGCGGTCGCCCACCATCAGCACCCGCTTGCCCTGCAAGGCGGGCTGGCTGAGCACATAACGCACGACCTCGGTCTTGGTATCCCGGCTCTCGTCCATGGAGGCACCACCGATAAAATCAAAATACGGTGCCAGCCCCTGCTCTTCCAGAATGGGGGTGACCACCTTGGTGGGCTTGGAAGTGGCAGTGCACAGGAGAAAACCCGCGTCTTTCAGGGTTTGCAGCATCTGCAGAACGCCCGGGAACACGGCACACTCGTGGCTGCCCTTCACCGCGTAGCTCGTGCGGTAAAGGTCGGTAGCTTTTTCGATCAGCGCCGGGTCGGTGAAGTGCTCACCGAAGCTTTTGCGCAGCGGCGGGCCCAGATACCGGCGCAGGTTTATGCCGGATACATCCACACCCATGGTACAGAAAACCTCTTGCAATGTATGAATGATACCGGGAGCCGAATCGATCAGCGTCCCGTCCACATCAAATAGGATCGCATCATAATGCAGCAATGTTTTATTCCTCGCTTTCATGGTGATACATCCAATAGTATAGCACAGATTTGATACATCAGCAATTCCAACAAAAGATTTTTCTGTCTCTTATGCAGAATTTTCCTGAAAAGGGAGACCGCCGCACCGTATTTTGCGCAGCAGTCTCCCTTGCAATAGAACGATTTAGAATGCCCTCCGCGTGCGCTCTGGGCATTATTTAGAGGAAAAACATTTTATTAGAACAATGCCGGGCAGCCTGCGGGCTGCCCGGCATTGCATTTTCACGGATCAAATTGCAGCGGAGAGCGACCCGCCCCAAAAAACATTACTGCGCAGGTGATGGGCAGCTGCTGTCCCCCGGGACATAAAGGTTGTTGGAGACGAACTCCAGCTTATCCTTGAGCACCAGTTCAAGGTTTGCGACGGCGTGCACCATATTGGTGGCGGAGTCGTTCACCTCCAGCAGCTTGCAAAGATCCAGACCATCCAGATCCATGGCCTTCTGCATCTTCCGGCTTTCGGCGCACAGAATGTGGCTGAGCGCCGTTTCCTGCAGGGCAATGCTTTCCATCAGGTCCACAACAGCCTGATCCAGGCTGACCTTGGGCATTTCCGGGCACTGAGAACGGGCGCAGGGTGTATCGATCATCATAGGGCAAAACCTTCCTTTCCGGTCGTGTGCCCTATCCTATGCTGCGGCAGGTGCGGCTGTTACTGCTTTTCCGCCTGTGCGCGCACCTTCTCGATGGTATCACGGTAGCCACCGGAGCCGTACTGGATACAACGGTTGATACGGCTGATGGTGGCAGTGCTGATTTCCACTGCCTTAACGATCTGCTCATAGGTGGCACCGTCCAGCAGCAGCTTTGCCGCCTGCAGGCGCTGTGCCATATCCGAGATCTCCTTTACAGTGCACAGATCCTCAAAAAAGGCGTAGCACTCCTCCCGGCTCTCCAGACTGAGGATAGCATCAAACAGTGCGTCCGTTGTCTCATTTCTTCTGGAATTTTTCTCAGCCATTGTTTTTCTCCTTATTATAACAGCGGCGGCAGCGGGCAAAACAGGCAGTGCTGCCGCGCGGGATATTCTGCATGCTATTACTTTAGCACTTCAAAGTGCGAAAGTCAAGACCTGTGGGTGAATGGTTTTCAATTGTAATTGTGTTCAGTTTTATTCTCTTCACACATGAAAGAAAATCACCTAAAAATTATTCCCAGAAAATGGCTTGAATTGGCGCATCCTCTGAACTTGTTACAAAAATATTGACAATTGATGAAAACGGGAATAAAGTAGGACACAATCATTCAGCAAATGCAAGGAACAGGACATGATCTTCTGCATCACCCTCTTTCAGCGAGCCGCTTCTCGGGTGAAAAAGCGGCAGTCAGGAGCAGAGGACCCTCGCCTGCGAGCAGCCTGTGTGAACCGGGTTTTGTGCCCCTTAGTAGCACGGTGCCGTCCAGCCCACGTTATCGGGCAGCATGGTCAGCGTACCATGCGTGGGAGAGTGGCTGTTTTACACAGCAAGCGAAGTGGTACCGCGGAGTATTGCATCTGCCCTGGCAGGCGGGTGCAAAAGCCTTCGTCTTCGGAGCGTGGCCGGAACACCGGTCATGTGCTGAGGACGAAGGTTTTTTACGCTCCGGGGGCAACGCTTTGCCGGACGGCAGCCTAACGTTCCGAACCTGTTGCGGAGTGAAAAAAGGAAAGAGGTAGAAAACTATGAATACGCTGGTCATCGTATTGATCGCAGCGGTGTGCCTGTTTGGCGCTTATGTGCTTTACGGCCGCTGGCTGGCTAACAAATGGGGCATCGACCCCGCAGCCAAGACCCCGGCAGTCGTCCACGAGGATGGCCGGGACTATGTGCCCACCAACGGCTGGACGGTGTTTGCTCACCAGTTCAGCTCCATCGCCGGTGCAGGCCCTGTTACCGGTGCCATTCAGGCCGCAGCCTTCGGCTGGCTGCCGGTGCTGCTGTGGGTGCTGCTGGGCGGTATCTTCTTCGGCGCTGTCACCGACTTTGGTGCCCTGTATGCTTCCGTTAAGAACGACGGCAAGAGCATGGGTATGCTGATCGAAAAGTACATCGGCAAGACCGGCCGCAAGCTGTTCCTGCTGTTCTGCTGGCTGTTCTGCGGCATCGTCATCGCTGCCTTTGCGGACATGGTCGCCGGCACCTTCAACGCCTTTGGCGCAGACGGCGCAATGGTCGAGGCTGCCAAGACCAACGGCGCTGCCGGTATGGTTTCCATCATGTTCATGGTGTTCGCCGTTGTCTTTGGCCTGCTGCAGAAGAAGTTCAACTTCTCCGGCTGGAAGGAAAGCGTTATCAGCATCGTGTTCATCGTGCTGTCCTTTGTCATCGGCGCAAACCTGCCCCTGATCCTGGGCAAGGCCGCTTGGAGCTACATCACCTTTGTGTACATCTTCTTTGCTGCCGTGCTGCCCATGTGGCTGCTCAAGCAGCCCCGTGACCACATGACCACCTTTATGTTCGTGGCCATGATCGTGGGCGCTGTGGTTGGCCTGCTGGTTGCACACCCCACCATGAACCTGCCTGTATTCACCGGCTTTACCAACGAAAAGCTGGGCACCATGTTCCCCATCCTGTTCGTCACCGTGGCCTGCGGTGCAGTTTCCGGCTTCCACAGCCTTGTTTCCTCCGGTACTTCTTCCAAGACCGTTGAGAACGAGAAGGATATGCTGAAGGTCGGCTACGGTGCCATGATCCTTGAAAGCCTGCTGGCTGTTCTGGCTCTGTGCGTTGCCGGTGCTGCCGCAGCTGCCGACGGCACCCCTGCCGCCGGTACCCCGTTCCAAATCTTCAGCCGCGGCGTTGCCGTTTTCTTTGAGATGTTCGGCGTGCCCGCCTACGCTGCTACCGTGTTCATGACCATGTGCGTTTCCGCACTGGCTCTGACCAGTCTGGATGCCGTGGCCCGCATTGGCCGCATGAGCTTCCAGGAGCTGTTCAGCGTGGACGACATGGAGCACGCTGAGGGCTGGCGCAAGCTGTTCTGCAATGTGTACTTCTCCACCTTCATCACGCTGGTGTTCGGCTTCATCCTGACCAAGATCGGCTACGCCAACATCTGGCCGCTGTTCGGTTCTGCCAACCAGCTGCTGAGCGCACTGGTGCTGGCTACCCTGTGCGTATTCCTGAAGGTGACCGGCCGCAGCAACAAGATGCTGTTCCCCCCGCTGATCATCATGCTGTGCGTCACCTTCACCGCTCTGGTGCAGCGCCTGATCGCTATGGTCAAGGCCATCAGCAATGCCGCTGCTGTCACCATCCCTGCCGGTGAGACCACTTGGGGCGCTGTGTTCATCGCAAACGGCCTGCAGCTGATCCTTGCCGTGCTGCTGATCGTGCTGGGTCTGAATATTGTGTTCCACTCCTTCTCCGCTTATAAGAAGGCTGAGCACAACAGCGAAGCAAAGGTCTGATTTAATCCCACCATTCACAATCCTGTTTTCAATAAACAAAACGCCGCTGACGATACACAAAGCCGTCAGCGGCGTTTTGTTGTGGAAGAATATTTCATATTGTAAGCCCGGAAAATCTGCGGATCTTCCGGGCTTACGTTTTCACAGGCTAGAGAAAAGAGAAGCTGCTTATTATATGTGACAGCTTTCCCAGCCTTGCAGGGCGGCAAGCTGGGTCTCGGTATGGAACCAATGCTCCCCGCCCTCCAGAATGGTCAGGTGTGCCCCGGTCTGCTGTCGGAACTGCTCCATGGCGGTGTGCCCGGTAAGGGGGTCTGTATCGGCATAGAGCACCTGTGTGGGCACTTTCCAGTGCAAGGGGTGTTCCCTTACCCAGCACAGATACGGCCACGAGAGGGTCTCTCCCATGGCGGTGGGGATCTCCCCTGCCGTGCGCAGCTGCTCCTCCGTTACCCCTGCCTGCTGCATCAGGTCAAGGATGAGCTTTTCCATATCCACGATCGGGGAGACAAGCAGCGCCTTTTCCGGCTGCTGCGTTTGCAACGCCTGCATGGCAAGCCATGCCCCGATGCTGACCCCATACACCCGGATCTGCTTCCACACCGGCTGCATCCGGGCGTAGACTGCCTGCAGCTCTCGGGTGACCACCCACGGCACCAGCTTTTCCGGGCTGTCTTTCCGGGCGCCGTGCTCCGGTAGGTCGACAGCCAGCACCTGCCAGCCTGCCGAGCAGGCTGTGCGGGCAAAGCGGGCGGCCTCGGCTGCGCTGCCGTTTTTGCCGTGGACATAGAGATAGACCCTGCGGCTGCGCTTGCCGTACAGGACAGCCGGAATGCCTGCAACCTCAAGCTTGATTTTTTCCATAACGGCTTCCTCCTGTTTTAGGGCATTTCGTGCCCTGTTTTCTCTATGATAGCACAAGCAGCCGACAAACACAAACAGGAAAAAGTTGCTATCATCCTTATTACAAAACGATTTTGAATGGCCTCCGCTGTCGCTCTGGCCATTGTTCAAGGAAAGTATATTTTAATATTTGAGGTTCTGAAACGCCTGCGGGCGTTTCAGAACCTCTTTTTCACAGAAGGGGTCGTAACTGGAAACGGCTGCTGTTACCTCTTACGTCCTCGCCCGTGAAAATGGGATAACGGAGCGTCCGCAGACGCTCCGTTATCCCGAAATAATAAATCATAATTCCGCTGAATATGGCCAAAGCACAGCGGCGGCCATTTGAAATCTTTCTGCACAAAAAGAGCCACCGCACAGACTTGTGCGATGGCTCTTTGGGATAGTGCTTCAGGTTTTGCTTAGCCGAAGATGTTGATCAGGATACCAGCAGCAACGGCAGAACCGATAACGCCGGCCACGTTGGGACCCATGGCGTGCATCAGCAGGAAGTTGGAGGGGTTCTCACTCTGGCCAACCTTCTGGGAAACGCGAGCGGCCATAGGCACGGCGGAAACACCGGCAGAACCGATCAGGGGGTTCACCTGACCGCCGGTCAGCTTGTACATGACCTTGCCGCACAGCACACCGGCTGCGGTGCCGAAGGAGAAGGCGATCAGACCCAGCACGATGATGAACAGGGTGCGGGTGTTCAGGAAGGTGTTTGCGCTGGTGGTGCAACCAACAGACAGAGCAAGGAAGATGGTGATGATGTTCATCAACTCGTTACCGGCAGTCTTCTGGATACGATCCACAACGCCGCACTCCTTCATCAGGTTGCCCA
>ENA-OPWD01001194-OPWD01001194.1-human-gut-metagenome-genome-assembly--contig:-NODE-1194-length-18708-cov-3.764596_pt1 | contig 18708 bp, 5 predicted proteins | sample MGYA00241502_ERZ501996 | MGnify/ENA primary metagenome ERZ501996 (study PRJEB25962, sample SAMEA2042011) | human gut metagenome | biome: human gut; feature: human-associated habitat; material: faeces... | reverse complement strand
GGATTGCTCCCTCGGCTCTTTTCGCTCGAGCAATTATTTTACTAATTGCAATTAGTCGTCTTCGCCACCAATAATTTCAGGACCGCTTGCGGTCATCACATTGATCTGCTGAAATTCCTTGACGTCGACAACAGGCTTAGAATAAGCTTCTTTCATGAAGACATTCCTCCTATTCCTAAATTGCCTTATATCGCTGCCGGCAGTTGCCCGCCGGCAGGAGCGATAAATAGGTGTTTACGCGATTAAGCGTAAGTGTGGTTCATCACATCAGAGTACACGGTCTGCACTTTGCCCTTCTGATCCTTGTAGGTCAAGAATGCCTTAGCAGAGGCAGTGCCGTTCTGAGCGGAGAGACCATAGCTCAGGATGAACTGAGTGCTGCCCTCGGTGCTGTTGGCATAAGCAGCCTTCACAACGCCGGAGTTATCAGCGGAACCCTTCTTGCCAACGTTGGCCAGAGTCAGGTCAGCATCGGTCAGGTTCTTACCATACACAAAACCGGACTTCAGGTAAGTGCAGCCATCCACCATAGCGCGGGTAGCAACGAACTCAACCTTGTAAGAACCGGCAACCTGGTTGGCAGAAACAGCAGCCACAACGGGAGCCTGGGTGGTAGCGGAAGCCGCCTTCACAGTTACATCAGAAGCAACATAGAAGGTGTAGCTGTCGCCGTAAGCAACGATCTTGCCGTCGATAGCCCAAGCGGTAGCGCCGGCCTTAGACACGGTTACCTGGGTGCCGTAAGGAACGTCAGCCAGAGTGCCCTGTGCGGAGTTGCTGCCGTAAGCAACGGTAGCATCAGCGTCAGTGGTTACAGTGTAGGTAGCGGCAGCGTCCTTCTCATACTGTGCATAAACAGTCATGGAGGAGGTAGCGGCCTTAATGGTAGCCTCATCTGCGGACCAACCGGTGAAGGTGTAGCCGGTGTAGGTGGGCGCCTGCGGGATCTTCACATCTGCGCCGGAAGCAACAGACTGAGAAGAGATCACGTTGTTGAACATATCAACAAAGGTGAACTGAACGGGCTTAGCGGACTCAGCAAACACAGGCGTGTAAGTGATGTCAGCGATAGCCACGGTGGTGTAGCTAGCATCGGTGGAAACGATCTTGTTACCGGTCTGCCAGCCTACGAAGGTGCAGTTCTCATTGGGAGTCGCAACCAGGGTGTAAGTGCCGTTCTCAGCGAACTTCTTGGAACCGCCGGCGGTCACATCCTGACCAGCCAGGGTTACAGAGCCGTTCTCCACAGCATTTACAGTTACGGTCACACCAGCCAGAGCCGGAGCAGTCTCCTTGGTGTAGAAGTAGCCGCAGTCCTTACAGGTGTAAGTGGTGATCTCGGGCTGATCCAGAGTGGCCTCCTGGGTCACCTTAGCGGTGAAGTCGCAGGCCTTGGTCTCCTTGTGAGAAGCGTCATTGGCGCAAACGCGGGTATGGGTGGCTTTATCCTCTGCAGTTGCAGCGTCATGGCTCCACTGGCCCCAAGCGTGGTCGGTAGCCGGGATAGCTACAGTGTAGGTGCCGCCGCACCCGGAGCAGGTGAAGGTCTTCACGCCGGGCTCGGTGCAGGTAGCAGCCTTGGTCTCCACACCATTATCGAAGGTGCACTTGTCAGTCTTAGTACGCTGGCTGCAGTCACCCTCGCCGGTGCAGGTTGCAGTGTGGGTGTAATCCTTACCCTCAACGAAGGCCTCACCGCTGGTGTAATCAGCAACGGGAGCACCGTAGTTGTGGGTATGGCCCAGAGCGGGCTTGGTCTCCTCAGTGTAGGAGTAGCCGCAGTCCTTACAGGTGTAAGTGGTGATCTCAGGCAGAACAGCAGTCTGGTTCTGGGTTACCTGAGAAGTAAAGTTACAAGCAGCGCTCTCGGTATGAGTAGCGTCATTCTCGCAGATGTGGGTGTGCTTGGACTCAGCCTTAGCGGTAGAGTCGTCATGCTTCCACTCGCCCCACTTGTGACCGGTAGCGGGGATAACCACGTTATTCTTGCTGATCACATAGCCGCAATCAGAGCAGCTGGTGGTCACGGTCTTAGAACCGTCCTTATCGCAGGTGGCATCCACAATGTTGCTTTCCAGAGTCTGCGGATTATGCGGCGTGGTGGTCAGCTTAGCAGTGAAGATGGTGTCTGCGGAGATGGTCGCTGTGGTGGGATCGGTATCCCAAGCATAGCTGTAGTGGCCGGCAGCATCGGGATCCTTAGTGGGCAGAGCCGGTACAGAAGCAGGGCTCTTGCCCTGTTCCACAGTCTCGGTGCCCAGGTCCTTGCCATCCTCGGTCACATAGTTTACGGTGTAAGACTTGGTCTCCGGAGCGCTGTTGCCAGCGATCTTCAGAGTACCCATAGCAGGAGTAGTACCCTCATACTCGGTCATACCGGTGAAAGTATACATACGATTGGTGTCAACGGAACCCATGTACAGGTTGCACAAACCGGGGTCGTTAGCCGGCCAATCGTTTACGCCGAACTTCAGCAGGTCGTCAGAAATCACAGTGCCTTCAGCAACCTGGAAACCAACAGTACCCAAATACAGGCCATCCAGCTTAACACCCAGATCATCATCGCCACCTAAGGGGCCGTCGGTCTCAAAGGTATAGTCGTTGCCGACATACACAACAGAACCGGTCTCCGGCAGATGCGGAGTAGCGATAGACAGGGAATAATAAGTGTCATTGAACTTTGTTGCAGAATCGATCAGATATGCCTCGCCGTCTGCATTAGTCACATTGGAATAAGAAGGAACCAGCATACCGCAGTCGCCGGCGGTAAAGCCCTTAGCCGTTCTCTTACCAATTTTCAAAGCATCATCCCAACCGAAGGACAGGGTGCAGTTGCCAAACTGGCCGCCGTAGTTCTTCAGGATAAAGGAAGCGGTTACATAATATTTGTCGCTCTTGATTGCAGCAGCCGGGAAATCGGTTTTGTTAGCAGTCTTACCGGTCAGGTCAACCTTAGAAAGATCTGCATAGGTGTCGTTATTTGCAGAGTTTTCCCATTCTGCATCACCATTCGTAACAAAAGCTTTGTTCAGACCGGTGTAAGCCGTCCATACGATATCTACCTCAGGAGCAATATCAGCCGCTGTTACATAATCTTCTTTTGCAACAACATCGCCGGGCTCATAAGAGTTAGCAGCCAGTGCAGAGATGGGAGCCATGGAGACTACCATCAAACCAGCCATCACACCGGAAAGAAGCTTCTTTGCGCTTTTACGCATACGTTCTTTTCCTCCCTAAATCGTTATCAATAACTTAGCTTAGATAAATTACAGTTACTAAACGCATAATAGATTGCATAATCCGTAGCATTCACATAGCCATCATGGTTAAAGTCGCAATCCTCATTGTAATTCGCTGCGCCTTGCTTCGCGTTAGCGGACGAATAGTAAATTGCGTAGTCTGCGGCGTTGATATAGTTATCCTTGCTAAAGTTGCAGACAACCATACCTAAATCGCCTAAATTCAAATCGCTGTCTGCTACCGTAAAGGTAACCGTGCGATCATAACCATAGGCATAGCGCAATGTAGCGGTGTACTCCCCTGCCGGGAGTGAGGGAATGGTAAAGCAACCGTCATTATTGGTGGTTGCCACCACTTCATCTGCAATCACTACATCGCAGTTGCGAACTGTAAAAGTATCTCCCGCCAAATCTCCATTGGTATTGGCCAGCGCCAGCACCCTGCCGGTAACGGCATGGCCGGTGGCCGGTGACAGATCCGCTTTCATGAGATACAGCGTTGCGTTATAGCCGTCAAAGGCGTTGACCAGTGCATAGCAGTCCTGGTCAGCTGTGCCGTAATCGGCATAGTCGGCATAATCTGCCTCAATGAAGGTTTGGTTCGGGTCCGTATCCAAGGTCACGATCTTTGCAAAGTCCACAGGCGCTTCCGTAGTCACGGTGACCTGCAACTTCAAAAGAAGCTGACCCGCCGCATCAATGGCGGTGGTCGTTGCAGTCTGGTCCACCCTGGTGATAAAACCAAAGTTGATGGTCCCATTCTGCACCAACACACCGGTGGCGCCAAGGCCCCGCAGCTGATCCGGCAAACTGTCCGACAGCAGATCACTGTGCCCGTTGACCGTCAGCACATTCGCGTCATAAGACATGGTGTACTGCATCACGGCAAAGGACTGCATACCGGAAAGCGTAAAGGATACGGTATAATCCCCGGCAGACAGTGCATTGCCGTCTACCGCCCGGCCCTCGCTGTCCGTAAAGGTGCAGGAGAGGTGGGGCTGCTCGCTGCCCAAGGTACCCTGGGCCGCCAGCGGGGTTATAGAGGTTAAGGTCAAAATCAATACAAACGATAAGAAAGCAGCAAGTGTTCTCTTCAGTTTGTTCAATTTCATAATCAAAATCAGTGTGACCCAAGCGGTGCCGAAGCACCGCCCGGGTACTTTACGTTAGGATTTAGCCGTAGATTGCGTTGCTCAGTCTTGCATTGGAGAATGCATAGTAAACAGCGTAGTCTGTAGCATTGATATAGCCATCGTGGTTGAAGTCGCAAGAAGCGTTGTACTTCGCAGCACCCAGCTTGGTGTTAGAAGCAGCAAAATAGATAGCATAGTCAGAAGCATTGACATAGCCATCCTTATTGAAGTTGCAAACAACCATACCCAGGTTGCCCAGATCCACATTACCGTCCTTCACCGTGATGGTGATATTACGGTCATAGCCATATTTATAGTTCAGGGTTGCGGTGTAAGTACCGTTTGCCAAAGCCGGAATGGTGAAAGTACCATCCTGACCGGTGGTAGCCACGGTCTCGCCGTTGATCACAACATCACAACCGATAACGGTGAACTTTTCGCTGGCCAGTTCGCCCTTGGTGTTCGCCAAAGCAAGCACCTTACCGGTTACAGCGAAGCCCTCAGAAGGAGCAGTTGTGGTCTCCTCCAAGGAGTTCTCTGCATCTACCAGGTTCTTGTAAGCGGTGAAGCAAGCAGACAGGTTAGCGGTGTAGTTGTCCTTATCAGCCGGAACATAGGTGGCAGCGTCCTTATGGGCGTAGTCGCCGTTACCGGTGGTCGCAACATCTACAGCAGCAGCCAGTGCGTTCACATAGTTGGTCCAGGACTCGTCGGTGTAAACCTTCTCGCCCTTGTTAACCAGCTTGCCGCCCTCAACAGCACCGTACTTCGCGGAAGTCGCGGTGGTGGCGATTGCAGCATTCTTGATGGCATTGCCGTCTGCATCGACTTTACCGGAATCTGTCCAGGTGGTGGTCATTGCGCTGTAAGCGCTGCCGCTGGCGTGAGAAACCTCAGCCTCCACCTTGTCGCCGATATAGCCGCGCTCGGTCACAGTGCCCATGTACAGGTTAAACATACGGATAGCTTCTTCAATCTGCAAAGAAGAAGTGCTGGTGGAGAATGCATAGGTATAATCCGCAGCGTCATTACCGTTCTTGCTGGCCAGGTCGGCAATGGTCTGGTCGATCTGGTTCCAACCGCAGGTGGCAAGCACCGTCTTGGACTCGTCACTCTTCAGGTAAATATCTGCAGCGTACATTCCTTCAGCATCCTTCGCCACGGATACCATCTTCTGGTACTCGGGCAAATTGAAGTTGGCGTCCGTCATACCGTCGCGAACGGTAGAAACCTTCGTGAAGATCTGACCGGCAACGGTAACGCTCAGCATCTGCGCGCACTGATCCACAGCATAGCGCATCTTGTCTCTTGCCTGCATAGCAAGCGCACGGTTTTCTGAGCCGTCATTTACAATTGTTTTCTGCGTCAGCAACACTTTTACAGTGTAATCTCCACTGGTGAGCACACCGTTATCATTGAAGTGGTCAAACTTCATCTGATTGTATGTACCCTGCTTAGCAGCACCGTCGACGGCATAAGGCGCATCGTAACTGTCTGTATTCCAAGCAGTCGCATAAGCCTGACTGTTCTTGTAATACCAAGTACCGTCAACCTTAACAACCTCCAGGTTTTGATAGTTCTCTGTACCAGAATTCGGATCGTCGCCGATGGTTACATCGTCGTCAGTCAAAGGCACATTAGTGTAATAAACCTTTGTCATATCCTCATCTGCATAGTAGAGTGACCAGTCGGTCACTGCGGTTGCACGCAGATTCTCAGGCAGTTCGGCTGCATCCTGTACGGGAACTGTAGCAACCTCGCCGTGAGCGGAGGCAACCTCAGTCGTAACAGGAACCTTTGTAAAGTTGCTTGCAAGAGTGGAAGCTGTACTCTGATTCAAGGGAGAATACTTAGCCTGATAGCCTGCAGCCAAAGCAGCGGTAGCCACATCATAGGTTGCGGAAGTGCCGTTGGCTTCATCGTAATCCTTGAAGTCAGAAGGTCTGTAGTTCTTGACATAATTGCTCAGTGCGCTGTATGCGCTGTTGAACTGGCTCATATCGCCGGTATCAGCAACCGTTACATCAATGTTTGCACCGGCAATGCTTGCGCCGGTGTAGAATGCCAGCTTAACCGTCTGCTTCTCAATCGCCGGAATATCCGTCTTGCCATCATACTTCAACGCAGTGAATGCCACAGCGGAATCGTTGGTTTCAATGGGAGAAGTCTGAATGTAGAAGCCGTTGATGCCGGAAGCGCAAGATACATTCTGCAACAACTGAGAATAAGTAAAGTTGCCGTTGCCGCTATTCAGATAAACAGCGGTGTAGTAACCGTTTCCATCCTTAACGGCAGCCTTCAAGCCGTTGCCGGCCTTCAGCTCCTGCAGGGTGTATGCGTGGTTCACACGGGTTACGCCGCTGGCAGGTACCTGGTTTGCCTTTACGCCCTTAACCCAAGTCTGGCCGCCGTCGGTGGTGTAGTCTACCTTTTCGTAGTTCAGTACATCACCGGTAATGGGGTCACAAAGTGCAATGGCGTTGCTCCAGTTAACAGTCACATTCTGGTTGGTTACTGCATCCTTTACGGTAGCATCCGTATAGGAGTAAGCACCATCCATAGTACGATCCTGCTTGGTGTGGTTCAATAAGCGCAGCTTGTAGTCGCTAATCGCACCCAAGTCGGAAGTGCTGACAATCATCTTCTCAGGATAAGTAACATCCAGCGGAGTGGTGGTCAAATACTTAGCACCGAATCTGCCGGAAACTTTCAAATTCTGCTTACCGTCAGAAGTGGTTGTATTCTTAGCCTGATTGAAGTTGCCGTCCAGACCGCCGCCGGGATACACAGAGTCAGCCCAGCTCTTATCTGTGGTCAGGAACTGATACGTCTTACAAGTCAGGTCGTTATAAACAGCCTGGTTTGTATTGGTATCAATAATGTTATAGGTAGCCGTATAGGTAATAACCGTATCCTTGGTAATACCCTTTACAGTTACATCAAACTTTGCAGCCTGTTCCGGCTTCACTGTCTGCTTGGTGAAGTTCACGGTTGCAGCAGCATTGTCGGCAACAACATTGGTAACTTCAATGTTGTAACGGCCACGAGCAACAAAGTTGCCCTCTGCGTTCTTCACTGCACGGTTCAGACCGTAGCAGTTGTTGGTTACTGCCAATTTGGTGGTGGACTGGCTGTTAAACAGAGTCACATTACCATCCTGGACACGAATGGAAGCCTGCTTCATGCTGTGATCTGCCAAGGTGGAGATCAAGCCGCCAATCAAGCTGTTCACGGCCTGTACGGTGTACATAGCGCCGGGAAGAACCGTGTCCTTCTTGCCGCTGTCGCCGCCTACGCCGCCGGTAGCCTCATACAGGTTATAAACCAAAGTACCGATGACGCCGTAGCTGGTCTTAACGCTGGTGCCGGCAAAGGTGTCCTTCTGCAGCAGGTCATCAAAGGGATGATCATTTGTAGCAGCAGCGGGAACCACATTACGAGCTGTGCCGTAGCGGCCGCCGAATACAACGTTCACCAGATCAGCCAACAAATCATAAACCGTACGAACAACGCCGTTGGTCTTGATAGGCGCAGAAGAAACCATGGTCATCAAGCGGGTTACAAAACCGGTTGCGCCGTACTGACCGGCTGCATTGGCGGTGCCAATGTTCAGCATGCCTTCAATAACATCCTTGTAAATCAGCTCGTTGGAGTCCAGCTGACCCTTCTTAGAAGTGTCGCCATACTGCAGCACGCCTGCAACAGGCAGCAGCTTGTTGGCGATCACATTGATGTTATCCCACAGGGAGTTGGACAGCTTCACCAGGCAATTGCCGTTGGTGTCGCAAACGCCCAGAAGATTGGCAAGGCCCTTGCCCTGCTCGCCGTCCTTAAAGGTGTCGGTGCCAGCATAGTAAACAACAACGGAATTCAGCAGATCAAACAGAGAAACGCCGTCATTCAGAGTAGCGGTCTCCGGACTCCACAGGTTGCCGTCCTTGTCGTGCATGACAACATAGGGGCTCATTACATAACCCACAGCATCACGAGCCATCAGCAGCAAGGTATTCATTGTAATATCATACTTGCCGTCTGCGCCCTTGGTCATCAGAGAGGAATAATCCTTCTCCGGCAGAACGTAGCTCAGGTACAGCTGCAAAGCCAAAGCAGCTACGCCCTCCGCATCGTCACAAGCGTCCAGGTCCTCATTGTGGATGCCCTTCTTGAAGTCGGGGATATTCCGCAGTGCAGAAATTGCAAAGGGAATCATCGCGCTCTCAATATTGGCCTCGGTCAATGCGGCGCCTGCACCGTTCTCACGATAGAAAGCGCTGAGAATGTTCTTATCGGTAGCGTCAGCAATGTGCTGCAATACCTGGAACATATTGCCCACCAAGGTGCTTGCAATAGTTGCAGCATCCTCAGAGCCGGTCTTGTTCAGCTTGCTTGCATCAAAGCCCGGAACAAAGTCCTTTACAGCAGCAACCAAGAAATCGTTAAGCGCTGCCGGCAGAGAACTGTAGTTATGGTACTCATTGTCCATAAAGGCAGTCAGATTCGGCATGCCGGTTTCTGCAAAGCTGCAGTTCAAGGGGCCGGTAGCCTGCTTGAAGTAGTGCTCGGACAGAGCGCTGTAACGCAGCTTGTTAAACAGGTATGTAGAATCAATGTCACGCCATGTGTAGGTGGGATCCTTAACGATCTCACGGTCGTTGTACTTCTCCAGGTCATCCTTAACGAATGTCAAGAAAGTAGCAGCGTCCTTGTACTGGTCAGCCAAAGTCTGACCGGGCTTCAGGTCCTTTGCAGCCTTTTGGCATTCATAAGCGGCCCAAGCCTTAACATCAGCATCCCCATAGTTGCCGGCTACATTGCTGTAGTTCCAAGCCGTATTATGGGTCGTGGCACCGGTGTACCACATAAAGTAGTTATAGTCATAACCGCCGGTGTTGGAGTTCAACTGACCCAAAGTATCCTTCAGGGCAGTATGCCATGCCATGTCAAATGCCTTGTAGGCAACGGTGTACAGGTTGTCGCTGGGCTTTACGCTCAGCGTTTCGCCGTTGTAACGGAACAGATAGATATTACCCACGCCCTGGCCGTTCACCAAACTGTCTTCTTCCGATACATAGTTCAGATTGCTGAAGTAGTACGGAACATTGGCACTGGGATTGGCCAAGTGTTGTTTATATCTGTCTGCAGAATTGCTGCCGTCCGCATAAGTAATCTGTGCGGTAATGTTGCTGAGCAACTGGGTGGAGAGTTTGTCAAGCAGGATGGCATCCAGCTTGTTGGTCTCCAGATTGGGATTTTTCCGGATCTGTGCCTTCTCTTCAGCCGTAAACCAACCGGTGTTCTCCAAAACCAGCTGCTGAACAATATTGTATACCATATTGGACTGGTAGCCATCAGCCATGCCAAGCGCATCGCCGATAATCTTGTACACATTGAATGCGCCGTTGGCAACACCCAAGCCGAAATCGCCGCGAAGCAAGGTCTTTACAATGTTACCGTTAGCGCCCTTAGTGCCTGCATCTGAAGAAAGGTTACGCACCAGCTTAACCAAGCCGCGCACAATATCCGTAGAGGATGTTTTGGAACGAGACATACCGTTCAGTGCATCCAGTCTGACATACTGTGCAGTACCTGCCATCCAGATAATCCCGCTCTTACCGTCGATGAAGGAATCCAAATCCTGTACGGACTTCAGAATCTCATCCACGCTGCCCAATTTGATGGTAATGGAGCCCAAAATGCTCAAATCCACATTGATGGGAGCAATATTGGCATCTGCCAGCATTAAGTCCACAAAGTCAAGCAAAGCTGTGCAAGCCTGCTCGTCGTTCAGAATCGGCCAACCCAGAGAGTTGAAGTCGAGGTCCTGATCGTGGTACTTCGTGCTGTAAGACGCAGTGGCTGCTGTTGCGGAAATCGCACCGGCAAAGCAGCTCATTGCCATCAAAACGGCTAAAAAGAGCGCAAGCAATTTGCGGGAAAACTTTTTAGCTTTCACTAATTTTTACCTCCATAGTTTTACGATTTTTACGAAAAATGGTTGCGTGCACGCGCCGTCCCATCCTCTGACCATCGGGCAATCCGATATTCAGGATGAAGGCATCACAGCCGGACGCCATGCAATTATGAAAATGCGCATAGAAACACATTTATCGCATTCTTATTAAAACACGCCAGCCGGCAAAAATCAATAAAGAGTAGGGATTTTTCTGATTTTCGGAATGTTGCACAATTTGAGCGGCCATTTTTTGTGCGAACGGACAAATTTAATTTACACGAAATTAACAATTTGTTCATATTTTGTCGCTTAGATAAAAGACAATGTCCATTATTTCGCAAGTTCTGGCTTGTAAAGGTTATATGCTTTACACATGATTTTCACACGCAAAGGCGTTCTCCTTTACATCATTGTTTTTTTGGCGTAACGGCGGGAATACTTCCACATCTTTCACATGGTTTTCCACAATTTTTCCTCTAAAACCGGTGGAATTTCTGTCAGCTGTTGTCGAATGAAAAAACAACGATAAATGCCGCCGAATCCTCCACGCAAATCCACGCTAAGCGTGCAGGGCAGACCCATCTGCTGGACAAACACGGCTAATTATATAAGTTCACAAAAAGAATTTTGCGCCGGAATTTCGCTATAAATCGGGGAATTCTGCCCACCCGTTCACATTTTGTTAAAAAGTTTGCTCAAACCTATTGACTTGCCGTTCTATATTTGGTATAAATATACTGTATTTGTTGTACGCGTGGGTATGCTGCGCCCTTTTAGCAGAGGAATTGTGAACAAATTGTGAACGCAGCTTGTCAGCACATCCTCCGCTAAAAGGGTGCGCTGCCCAGGTGAATCCAAAACGACAAGTTCGTCAACATATCAGAAGGAGAGATGAATTATGAAGACGGGCAAAAAATTGCTCAGCCTATTTTTGGCTGTAGTCATGATGGTCACCACTTGCTCTGTCGGATTTACTGCATTTGCAGCGAATCGTGACAACGGCATTTGGAAGGACTCGACCAGTGCAAAGTCCACGTTTGACGCACTGACGGAATTGGTAGATACCTACCTTCCGGCTTTGTTCAACCAGGAGGACGTTAAAAAAGCATTGGAAGAGAAGCTGGGAATGACCATCACGGACACCACCTCCATTCAAGATGTTCTTGAAGGTGTATCCCCCATGGTAGTAACAGCGGTGAGTAGTCTGCTCGACGGCGAAGTAGACTCCTCAAACAGCACTGTTATCCCTGCCGGCACAGCGTTCCCCGAGATTGCTTATGCATATCTTGAAGAAAAGGACGCCAAGATGACCTTTGCGCAGCTGTATTCGTTCTGCACTCTGCATAAGAACGACAGCGACAAGGTACTGGCTGACTGGTGTAAAGATGCGCTTGAAGGCACCGATGGCAAAATCGGTCTGGAAGCTTTGCTGAAGCAGTACGAAACCAAAAAGGCTACACAAGCAACAGCTCTGGACGAAGCCTACACGGCTATGGGCAAGGTTGTGGACCTGCTGGCTGCCGCAGGCGTGAATGTAACGCGTGACAATGCCGATGCGCTGCATGTCACTCTGGCAGACATCCAGAACGCAACCGTTTCCGTAAACGGAAAGAAGTATGCAGTGGATGACCTGCTGGCTCTGGCGGATTACAAAGCTGCTGCAAATTGCTTTGATGTGTACAACGGTTACTTAAAGGCTGTTGGCAGCGATTTAAGAATCCGCACCCTGAGCGAAGCCGTTTACTACATTCAGCTGGAGTACCGTCCCCAGGACCTGGAAAAGAAAGCACGCAGCGGCGCAATCAGCGATGCCATTTGCGGTTATTTTTGCAAGCAGGTCGGCGTGGATCCGGCTTCCTTTGCAAATAGCAAGAACACCAATGACATGGAGCTTGCCGTTCGCTTTGGTGCAAACATTGCAGCAAACGATGCCAAGTATAAATTTGATTTGGCTGCATTCTTTGCTTCTCGTGTAACCACTCCCATTGTGGAGCAGGTAAAAATCGACCTGGCAAAGAAGGCTCCGGACGGCGGTAACAAGCTGATCAGCTCTAATGTTAAGTACATTACCAACTATGTTCACGGCAAGTATGCAGATAACGGTATTCCCAGTCCGTTCTCCAGTGCATTCGTTGCTTATTTTAATACTTTATCCAACCCGCAGAAGACTGCTACCCTGAACGGTATGTACAGAAACGCAGTCGGCTCTGCTGCTGTAAAGAAGATTTTGGCCGGCATCGACGAAGGCTTGTTAAAGGACTTGGATCCCACTGCCTACGGCGATTTGCCCTCCGACTTTAATGCTTCACTGAACTTGTTCTTTGCTCCTCTGGACGTGAAGACCGTCGCCGCTCAGTGCACAGTAAAATATCATTACAGCGATTACGCCATCCCCAGCAAGGTATATTTGTCTGCTGCCAACAGCACCATTAACCGCTTGATGGTTCTGCTGGATGAGAATGACGAGGAAGGCGTAACTTTGAACTTTGGCTCTACCAAGTTCGCAATTACCGGTCAGGCTGTGATGAACATTGTCAACGGCCTGCTGGAAACCAAGGTAGACTTAAAGGGCGCCCTCACTGATGTGTACATGAACTTGTACAAGCAGCCGGTAGAGACCCTGATGAAGTTACTGCCCATTTTGGTTGTTGTGATCGACGAAGCTATTATTCCCCTTGCATTGAATCAGGAAGGCGATGCGCAGTACGGTACGTTGGCCGGTGTGCTGTCCGGTTTGATGGAAAAAGAAGGCCAGGCAAACGGCAGCCCCACCGGCATTAACGCCTTAGGTTGGGACTTGAACAAAGTTCTGCCCACACTGATGCATTGGCTGATTGGTGACAAGAATTACACTTTCACCTACTACAATGTAACAAAGGTCTACTACGAGTACGACTACAAGATTAAGCTGGACGAAGACGGCAACCCCGTTAAGGACGGCGACGGCAATCCCGTTTATGTTGAGAAATTAGACGGCGACGGCAATCCTGTTCTGGACGAAAACGGTCATAAGGTTTATGAGCCCGCTGAGACAGACAAGGACGGCAACCCGGTCTATAAACTGGACGACAACGGCAAAAAGATTGTCAGCAGCCTGGTTTACGGCGAGCGCACCACCGGCAAGTACGATGCTTCTAAGACCCCTGTGATTTTAGACATCTATGCAGCCGATAAGGCGCTGCAGGGTGCCAAGGCATCCGGCATTGCTGATGCACTGAAGCTCACCGGCGACGGCGCTACTGCCGTTAACGAGGCTGTGTCCGAGCTGGCCACTTCCTTTACCGCTGCTGTGGATCAGTATGTGGCAGTCCACAGAGAAGATGCAAAGAGCGGTGCAAACACCGAGGCCGACGGCTCTGTTTACAACCGCGGCGCCAACAATATTTTCGTTGCCCTGCCCCAGATTCTGGACATTATGGGCAAGAACTTCATTGCCAAGTATGATGTAAAGAGCGCCGACAACACCAAGAAGGCATCCGATTGGTCTTATAGTGATTACAAGATTAAGAGCGATACCGTTGGCGACAGAGAGTTCTTCTACAACCAGTCTTTGGTTAACTTTAAGAACTTGGCAAACGGCGGCAAGCCGGCAGACATTCTGGACTGCTTTGTTAACATCTTCGTGAACGACTGGCTGAACGCCATCTTCGATTTACTGAATGATGTAACCGCTACAGACAACAAGATTACCAACAACCTGCCCATCATCACCGGTCTGATCCGCGCTATGGGCGGTTTGGGCGAAAAGAGCACCATCAGCGATGTACTCAACGGTGTATTCCAGCTGAAGTACAACGACAAGGCCTCTTTCGTAATGGGCGTGTATAACAAGGATTCCAACTTCGTGGGCCTGAGCACCAAAAGTGCTTACTTCCTGCTGTCTAACATCGGTCAGCTGGTGAATGTGATCCAGGCCATGGACACCAAGACCAAGAACACCATCGACGTGAACTTCCCGAAAGTGAACGGCAAGATGGCAAAGATCGAGACCCAGCCCAAGTGGGCAAAGGTGCCCAAGACCTCCAGTAAGAGCGGCGCTTCTCTGCTGTCCAATCTGGACTCCGCACTGTCCAAGGTGCTGGAGAACTCCACACTGAACAACTTCAACCTGAACACCACCCCCGGCATCCTGTGCGGTCTGGTGAGCCTTGGTTCTTACATCCTGGGCAGCGACAACACCAACCCGATGCTGAAGATGCTCAATAAGACCTTAAACTTCCTGAACGACGGGGACAAGAAGTCCACCGATACCTCAGACAAGAAGGTTTACACTGAGGATCATCTGACCAATCTGGTGGTTCAGATGTATGTTGCACTGGAGAATGTAATTGATTACTATCTGGTGAACGAGGACGCTCTGGGCCTGAATGTTTTCTACGACAGCAACCAGAAGCTGTACAAGAAGAAGGATAAGGCCGGCAAGCCGGTGTACTACACCAGCAAGACCGGTGCTTACCACTACAACATTTTGGCCGCTGCGCTGAAGGGTCTGATTTCTCCCCACGCAGTGAGCAATCACCTGACCAACAAGTCCGCCGCCAAGAAGCTGGCAAGCCTGCCTACCTGGCACAACGCCATTCGCTTGGACAAGAGCACCAGCGGCTGGACCGGCGCCACCAACATTAAGATCAACTGGGGCTTCCGCGCAGGCAACAACACCAAGTTCTTCCAGAACTTCGGCGAGAGCCTGGGCATCATCACCGATCTGATCGGCGTGCTGACCAAGGATGCCGGTTACTATGACGGTGTACTCTACCCCATCTTTAAGGATCTGGAAAAAGCACAGGGCTTTAGCCTGGGCGTGTATGCAAAGGGCAGCGTAAAGGACGGCGCAACCGGCCTGCTGGCCATCATCACCCCCATCAGCAAGCTGCTGGACGGCTTCTACAGCAAGCCTGTCTCCGTGCTGACCAACCTGCTTAAGGGCCTGTCCATTGTGATGAACAAGGACCTGAACAACATTGCAACTGCTGCTATTCGTCCGCTGTACAGAGAGATCCACGGCGTATCCAACATTCTGAGCGCAAAGGTGTCCAACCTGATGCCCTCTATGGCAAAGAACGACGCATGGTTCTCCGCAATACTGGGTCTGATCTTTAAGACCAATACGGACGACAAGGATCAAAACGCGCAGAACAAGCAGACGATTGCCCTTGTAACCGGCCTGCTGAAGAAGAGCGCAACCAAGGCTGGCTTGGGCATCAACGATGTGACCGTGATCAACGCTGTAAACAGCCAGCTGGCTAACTTTGGCTTTGAACTGCCCACCACCCTGTTTAAGGACATTGCAAACTGCAAGAATGCAGAGGCTGTTCTGAAGTACCTGGTCAACCTGGTGGTCGATGTACTGCAAATTCGCCAGATCATTGATTTGCTGAAAGTCGTGATCGACAATCCTTCCATGAGCCAGTTGCTGGATATGATCAGCCGCCTGACCAAGAAGGATCTGCTGAACATCATCCACGCTGTGATCGCCAAGACCACAGATCCCACCACTGCTTACTGGACCTTCCTCCAGTATGTACAGGAAAAGACCACCGGCTTCTATTATCCCGCCGGTGTGACCGCGCAGGACGCCAGCGACGCTGTTGGCGATCTGGACACCATGGTCACCTCCGTGATCGGTCTGCTGGCCGGCCTGGATGTAGTGAAGCAGGATAACCTGAAAGACCTGGTTAGCTCCCTGATCTTCACCAACGCCAACCTGACCAAACTGGCTTCCACACTGTACGGCGCCATTGCTCCTTACAAGGATTACCTGGGCTATGCCGGCATTGATGTAAGCAAGAAGGGCGTAGCTAAGCTCCTGACGGACGGCAGCTACGGCAAGACCTACTCCTCCGCAGCCAAGGCGATCAAAAACGCCAAGAGCTGGAAGAAGCTGGGCAACATCAACTGGGGCTTCACCGATGGCTCCGCAAAGGCACAGCAGGGCTTTGTAAACGGCCTGGCTGCGATCCTGCGTCCGCTGGACGGCGTACTGTCTCTGCTGCTGGCAGGCGACGACTTGGCCGTTGGCCAGATCCTTACCGATTTGGTGAAGAACCTGAACTTCGGTTCCTCTAAGGACACCGTACAGCTGAAGAATGGCAACCTGCGCATTCACATCAAGGGCTCTGACAAGTATTCCAAGACCTCTGTACTGGAGATCAACCTGTACAAAGTGATCGAGGATGTGAAGTCCCTGAGCATCTATGGCGGCAATGGTTACGAAAGTGCCATCGTTCCGCTGCTGGAGGCACTGGAGTGCCCCAACGTGAAGACCTATAAGCAGTACAAGGCAGACATTAAGAAGTCTACCGACAGCGTACTGACGGATGTGTTGAATCCCATCGTAGGCTTCCTGAACAAGGTACTGGACGCTCCGTTCGATACCCTCACCGCAGTACTGCCCAATGTGGCATACTACATTGATAATAATGGCCTGGCACAGCTCGTCAACAATCTTCTGTCGCCGGTAACATCTCTCCTTCCGGTACTGAAGAAGAACGGCGTAGATGTTGAGGTCATTATCAAGGCTCTGGCCGGCAAGTCACTGAACGACCTGGTTAAGGACGCACTGGGTGTGAACATTCACCTGAATCTGAACAACCTGAACAAGTGCGACATCCAAAACGCCATCGTTCCGCTGGTGAACAAGCTGCTCAAGTCTAAGAAAATCAACATTCAGTTGCCCAAGATCGACTGGAGCGCCCTGGCAAGCCACGGCACGGTCAGCACGGTCAAGAGCGCTGCAAAGAACAGCGAAGGCTATTATAATAGAAAGCACGTTACTGCAAACCAGGGCGAAACGCTGATCGCCGTGCTCCGCTATGTAGCCAACCTGCTGACCAAGAACATCAGCGGTTTGAAGTCCATTTTGGGCGGTATCGACGCGATCAAGGATTACAAGTCCATCATCAACGCGGTACTTGACCAGATCGGCACCTCCTCCGCAGACCAGATCATCCGTGCGCTGTTCTATCTGCTTCAGGAGAATCCCACCAACGCGTTCTGGAATTATAGCGAATACCAGACCAAGGACTACAAGTTCTCTTATCCCTCCACTGTGGATCAAGACTTCTTGAAGAACATTCCGCCTATGCTGGATGGCCTGATCGGTAGCTTGGCTGATCTGAACAAGCTGATCGCTGGCGCTGCCTTTAAGGACAGCACCATCAATGGCATGATCACCGGCATCGGCAAGGCACTGGACGGTGTGAAGATCAACGACTCCACCAACCTGACCGCCCTGCTGTCCCAGACCGGCATTGACTATTCTACCAAGACCGTTGCCAAGCTGCTCACCGATGAGTCCTATGGCAAGACCTTCGCGAATGCGGCTGCCGTAATCGGCTCCGCCTCCTCCTGGTCCAAGGTCAACACCTCCGCTCTTAAGTGGGGCGTAAAGGATAAGGATAGCTTCTTTAATGCACTGGCTGCTGTAATGCGTCCGTTCTACGGCGTATTGGATGTACTGCTGAATGATGCTTCTCTGGGCATCTTCAACATCGTTCATATCCCCGGCTCCAACGGCTACTCTTCCGTGGTCGTTCCGCTGCTGGAGGCATTCGGCTGCTACAACATTAAGACCCAGTATCAGTACAGAGAGGACATCAGCAAGGCCTATGACAACATCCTGTTGGATATTGTCAACTCCCTGTGGGATAAGGTAGAGGACATTCTGAATGCACCGCTGCAGACCCTGATGTCCATGCTGCCCAACCTGGCACTGTTCATTGCCAACGACGGCCTGCTGCAGCTGATCGAGAACCTGTTTACACCGGTTTCCGCTCTGCTGGATGCTTTGAAGCCCATCGTGAATGTGAACACCGTACTGACTCAGGTATTCAAGGCCTTCAAAGTGGATTTGAATGGCTTACTGGCTAAGGTTGGCCTGAAGTTGGATCTGAACATTGACCTGTACAATCTGACCGCTATGCTGAAGCCCATTATCGGCGTGGACAACATTGTTCCCCTGCTGAATCAGGTGCTTGGCATGATCAAGATCAAGGGTAAGCCCCTGGGTCTGGAACTGATGGATATTGACTGGTTCCAGCTGGCAAGCCACGGCAAGGTGATGACCGATGCTTCTCAGGCTGCCACTTACGGCACGCGCGTGTTGGTAAAGGGCGACGCCTCTGAGACTTTGATTGCCGTGCTGCGGTACCTGGTTGAAGTTGTCAACTACAAGGATAACTACAACACGGTAGCCAGCTTGGTAGGCTCCCTGATCGGTGGATCTGACAACAGCTCCATTACCGATGTGGTAGGCACCGTGCTGAAAATGCTGAAAGGCGACACCGACAAAGTAATCGGCGAACTGTGTAACCTGCTTCAGCAGCTGGGTGGTTAATCCCCCATTCCTAAATGAAAATGGCGTACCTTCGGGGACGCCATTTTT
>ENA-OPWD01001174-OPWD01001174.1-human-gut-metagenome-genome-assembly--contig:-NODE-1174-length-18926-cov-1.718616_pt1 | contig 18926 bp, 17 predicted proteins | sample MGYA00241502_ERZ501996 | MGnify/ENA primary metagenome ERZ501996 (study PRJEB25962, sample SAMEA2042011) | human gut metagenome | biome: human gut; feature: human-associated habitat; material: faeces... | reverse complement strand
CGCCAGTTACTCCCTTTTATTAATGTTGATATAGTCGATTCTTTTGAATCTGTCAACGGGGTTTTTATCTTTCCATTAAAAAATCTATAACATTCTGATGTATAATTCCATCTCTTGAAAAATCAAATCTGTCCATGGAAAGTACATACTTCGGATAATTATCTTGAATATCCTTATATGCTCCAAATTCTCTTTCTATGACATCTTCCGTTGCCAGCAAATATGCGACCTGGTAATACTCTTTCTTTCCGTCTTTCACTGCTACAAAACCAATCTCACCCTTTGTCGTTTTTCCTACATCGTATTCCGGAATCCTTTTCCAATGATCTCGCTACTGTTCGTGATCATCATAAATGCGTGTGGTTCTACGCTTCTTACGAATTTCCTCAGTTTTAATGCCTGGTCACGGTTCACAACGGTCATGATGACTTTCTTCGGCTCGTGTGAGTAAGAGCCTTCCGCCGACATAATGGTCGCACTGTGATTCAGCTCTTTATGAATATAATCGCAGATTGTATCAGCATTATCTGACACGATTGTAAAATATTTACACAGGTTCAGACTCTCAATTACGGAATCAATGAAAAATGATTTCGCAAGGAATCCGGCAAATGAGAACAGTCCGACGGTCGGATTATATACAAAGAAAGAAATCACAACAACCGCAAAGTCTACCAACAGCAATGCCATTCCGATTGACACATTCGTATACTTTTTTAATATCAAAGCAATAATATCCGATCCCCCGCTGGATGCATTCATGTCGAAGAAAATTGCGGAACATACTGCAAGGATCATAAAGCAAAATACAAGTTCCAACACCGGCTGATTTGTAAGTGGCTTTGACATCGGCCACACATACTGTATGACTTCCAGTGTTACACTGTACAAGACGCTCACATAGGCAGACTGCATTGCCACTTCTTTTCCCAACAATATAAATGCAACTACAAGTAAAAGCATATTAATGACAAATGTATACGTGCTCGCAGAGCCTCCAAGCAGACCTCTCATAATCACGGCGATACCGCTGACCCCACCAAAACTAAAGTGATTCTGAAATTTGAACATGTAGTCCGAAATTCCCAATACAACAGAACCAACTGTCAATATTCCATATCTTTTCACTGCTTCCATCTCATTTTATACCCTTTATTTTATACTTTCTAAAAGTTTGTGCAGATCGCACAGAATCCTCCTTTTCTTTTTGTTGATATTTTTCTGGCTGATGCCATAGTATGCTGCGCATTCTCGTTCTGTTTTCCCCTCAAAAAACAGCATCTCTATCAGTTGACGATCTGATGCTGATAATAAATTGAGACATTCATAAAGCTTTTCCGTGAAAAGCTTACTTATCACCTCTTTTTCAACGCTGTTTTCAATTCTAAATTCTCTGAAATTCTCAAACGTACCATCATTGCCGCCAATTAACGCTGAAAACTGAATTTCATGCTTATAGAACGAATCATCATTGTCATCCATATTCCATTGTGACCTATTGTAATATGTATAGACTTCCTCACTGACTTCAATGTCAACATATTCTTTTGAAATTGTATCATAAATACGAACTGTGCTTTTCTTCATTTTCTCACCTCCGTTTGATATATAAGGTTTTAAATCAAACGAAGGCTATGGATACTTGGCAATGCTGCACTGCCATACTTGAAAAAAGGGCATAAAAAACTCCATCCCGCTTTTAAAGCAGAACGGAGTTTCTCCGAAAACAAAAAAGAGTAGGAATTGACAATAGCTTTAAAAGCTGCTTGTCAAACTCCTACTCTATATTTTATATACGTGGTGTCTGTACTAAGTCAGAATATATGATTTTGATTTCTTGACGGCACTTCCAACATTTGATTACAACCATGCAGGACACATAGTGCTGTGCCAAATTTTCATCTGTCACAATATCAAATAACCTACCATTACAAAACGGACAACGTACCTGATGCTGTGATTTATGTTGCCTTTCTTTCACATTTGTTCGTTCACCTCAATTTTAACTACCTAGCTAAAACAACTGCAATAATTTTGCGGATTGCTCCGCAAAATTATTGTTCATTTGTTCAGCTGTTCTATGAATAGTTTCCAATCTTCCTCTGTTGCATCGGCATCACGGGCAGTCCGCAGTGCTTGCCGCACTGTTTCACTGGAGGAAACATATACGGCAAGATCAGGACTAATTTGCCCGCTTACCTTTGCATACAGATCGTACAACGTTTCTGTTTCAATTTTGTTCAGACACAAAACCATTGCGATTTTGTCCAGAAGCTCTGTGCTGGGATTCGTCCGGACACCTCGTTCCAATTGAGAAAGATAGGCGCCTGAAATCCCAAGCGCTTTTGCAAGCTCCTGACTTTCCATAGAATGCTTTTGTCTTTGTTCAGAAATGAACTGACCGAAGGTTAGATCGTTGGTCATGTTTTTCCTTTTGAGTTGATTCAATCGGTAGAATTCGCTTGAAGAAGCTGATCTTTCACCTCAGATTTGCGGCTAACTTGCGCTTATTGAACAAGTCACCGCACACATATTGTGAATCAACATGCCCCTTTTGACGTTTTCAGCAATTGTCCAGATCACCTCAGAATTGGAAGGCCGACCGAAGGAATGTGGAAAGAAGTGATTCAATTTGTTTTTGTCATAGGTGATTTCAATGGCATAACGTATGGTGTGTTCGATGCTGGCAACACTTTTGTTGTGCTTTTCTGCTATGGTTTGATACATCTGCATTACAAAAATGCTTGAATCTTGAAGTGCCAAAATGGCAGCTTCTTCGATGTAGTGACTGCCTTTTAGGTGCATGGAGATTCCGAAGTCTTGGGTTATGATTTTTGTGATTAGTTGTTTTTCAACTTCTTTCATGTACTTCAACTCCTCTCTTAGAGTCTTTTATTCTTTGGTGCATTGGGGTTTCAGATAGTCAACGCCAACAACTTAAGGATATGTTGGCATTGTTCAGAAAGTTCGCAATGTCTGTTGTTACAGTTTCATTGACGGAAATATATGCAGTAAGATCGGGGGGCAATTTGTATTTTAAAATTGTACATTTAATCTAGATGGGATATCAGTGAGTAATACAATCCTATAAACTGACTCATCGTTATTCTTCAAAAAAACATAGATTCTTATTTCGTATTCTATTCCTTGATATTGACTAAAAACAAAATTAACATAAGTGATTTCTTCACTATTTAAATTAAATTTTAAAAGATAATCTTTAATTTCTTCTTTGTATTTATTATCTTTATCATATGAAGGAAGTGGATTATAGTCAATTTTATACTGATAGTAATCTCTATTTTGAAATTCTGAATCAGTTATTTCATAGAATAAAACGAGCCTTGTTTCTACAACGTAATCTTCCACAAAATTACCTTTTAATTCTACTTCATTACTACACAAATTTATTGGCAAAATTTCTTCAAGTTGACTCATGGAGTAAATATCCCTAGTACAACTTTTAATGCTAACCATTATAATAATAAAAATGATAGTCAAAGAAAAAACCGTACGCTTTATAACCTTACGCATTCTAATCACCTATAATATTACGGCATTGTTGTTCGACTTCGCCAATTGTCATAATACTCATTTCCCGTTGATGCGTGACTAAATGTTTTATGGTTCTCCGATTTCTCATATTCCTTCTTTGTTTGACTGATCATATTTACTATTGAAGGAAAAACATGTCCCAATGATTTAGTTTGTGTTGCTTTATCATGTTCAGTATACAACACAAATCCTTGAGAAACTCTATAGTTACCTAAATTACCATTTTTTATAAACCTAAATATATTATCGCCAGGAACAGAATGAACGACTGTTGTTCCACCTATAGGTTCACGATAATGTTTTCCATCGCAAGCTACCAGTGCATTAATACTTGAGTGATCAAAAAGTTGAGATGCTACATTATTTTCAACATCTTGATGTCCTGATTGGCAAGACAAAAGATAAAGATAACCTATTTCTTTTGAATCCATTTCATCCAACTTCATATTTGCAACGCCATCTTCATTTCCATGTAAATTGATTATTACACTATCAGAGTATGTCATATCTATACTATTCCAAGCACTAGAAAAATCTAAATCGGAGTTTACATAAATACCTTGAACATCTTCTCCATATATTCGCCTTATTTGAGTACTATTGATTTCATATGCAGTTTTCTGATCTTTACCGTAAAAATAATAGTATGTTTTCCCGCTTGGATCAATATAGAAAATCGGATTATTTGCGCAATAAGTGTAGCGATTTAGACTAAGTGGATCAGTATTCTCGCCAGCATAAGAGTCGCGACTAATAAATCTACCAATCGTCGGGTTATAATACCGTGCCCGCAGGTAAATCGTACCCGTTTCCGCATCATAGTACTCACCGCAGTAACGGAACGCATTGCTGTCCGAATCATCAATGTTCTGTTCGACACCAAACGCATCATACTTGTACGACTTTGTAATCGCACCCTGAGCATCTGTCAGATTAACAATATCCCCATGCGCATTCTGCGTATAATACTGATAATCCGTCTTGACATTACCGCTCTGCTTGCTGAACTTCGCCAGCAGATTTGTTCCACGAACATAGACCTCGGCATTGTACCAGTCACTTTCGTCCATGTCTGCCACAATCTGCTTGTTTGCATCCCAAATGTGGTTGGTCGTTTTGCCGTTTACTTAATGTAAATAGTTAATCATGGCTCAAAAGTTAAAACTCAAACACTTTTCAAATCAAGAAATCATCAAATTCAAAGATTTTACAAATCACTTTTAATTTATCTCCAGAATTGAGCCAAATTTCCACTCCTATAAATTCCAATAAATTCATTGGACTCCTGTCGATGCTGTTTGATTTTGCATATTCAACTTGTTCAAGTCTTAAAAGTTTATCATAAATATTTGTCGTATCCATTAAATTACAACAAATTATATGATGACCACTTCCCCAAAACTTGCAGCAAGTCATTTCATAATACAACACGTCCTGAAAACTTAAAGAAGATGGGACTGTCTCCGCACTCTTTTTTTTTATTTCTAACTCTATATATTTTTTTTCGTAATCGTGCTTTATCCCTTTAAATTCAAAATCATGTAAACTAATGTGGTTTATTAAATACGAATTTCTATAATCAACTATCAAATCAACATAACCTCCTTTTTGTCAGCTCATGAAAATTATTATAAAAAATTAATATCCTCTGTACATTGATGCCCATGGTTCTGGCATCACCATGCCTGCCTTAAAATGTGATTCTTCACTTTCATCATGTTTGTTATTCCATTCTGGCATCATGCAATGATAATGCGATCCATTTTTATAGTCCTCATCCCATTCAAATATTGCTGTTTGTTTACAATATCCCCATTTATAAATCATCCCATTCGGTGTTGGATACGGATATTTTTGCATTCCAACCGGATTAAAATCATCAGGATTTTCTGGAAAAATAACAGGGTCATACTTTTTCTTATTTGATGTTATTGTGATATCTTTTTCTTTAACATTTTCCTTTGCCTTTTCAAAAGAATCAGACCACTTGGAAAGATAGGGGTTGGCTGTTGAATCATAAGCTGTAGAAAATTTTGACTTAGTGTTTGATGTTTTCCCATCCATTTCAGGAATTTGCGTTGCTGATTTTATAGTATTTAAGCTATTAAACAAATTTGATTTAATTGAATTTGATGCATCAGTCAGCGATTGACGTGTCTGAGGATTGCTTACAACCTGAGCACTAATTGTTAATGCACATATAGAAATAGCGCCTAAGAGAAGATATCCAAAATAAGGAATTGCAGGATTATGTCCACTTGAGTCCATATACAAAATGGGATTATTTTCACAGTATGTATACAAATTTAAACTCAGCGGCTCTTTGATTTTACCAGCATAACTATCTCGTGAAATAAACCTACCCATACTCGGATCATAATACCGTGCACGTAGATAAATCGTACCCGTTTCTGCATCAAAATATTCACCGCAGTACCGGAACGCATTATCATCCGCATCATCGACATTCTGCTCGACACCAAACGCATCGTATTTGTACGACTTCGTAATTGCACCTGTGGAATCCGTCAGATTAACAACATCGCCGTGAGCATTCTGCGTATAATACTGATAATCCGTCTTGACATTACCACTCTGCTTGCTGAATTTCGCTAGCAGGTTTGTACCACGAACATAAACCTCAGCACTGTACCAGTCGCTGTCATCCATGTCCACAACAATCTGCTTGTTGCCATCCCAGATATGATTGATTGTCTTGCCGTCGACTGTCTTACTCGTCCGCAGTCCATCTGCGTTATATTTATAACTCGCTGTTGTCTCTCCATCGGTAAATCCAATCAGCTGATTCAAACCGTCGTAAGTATTTGTCTCTGTCTTACTCTCTGCGGTTTTTGTGATCTGATTTCCGTTGGCATCATAGGAATATACCGTTTCTTTTGTACCGGTGTCTGCGGTAGAGTTGGTAATCAGCTCTGTGGGGCTGGCTGCCAGTCCATTGGCAGTTGTAGCACTGGAAGTTTCCTCGACTGTCTTGGTTTCCTTTTGCAGCAAGGCGGTATAATTACCGTTTGCATCATTGTAATCATAAACAGTCTCATATTCTTCCGTACCAGTAGCCGTCATCTTGGAACGGTTGCCGTAGTCATCATACTCATACGCATAGGTGTCCATTGTTGTGCCATTGGAAACTGATTCTTCCGTCAGCCGTTTCAACCCATCATACTCGTAGGATGTTGTCTCTATTATACCACTTTCATTGCGTACTTTGCAAGCATCTGAACCATCTAAATAGTACGAATATTCATAACTGGATATGTCGGAGTTTCCAGACTTGGTAACAAGTTTTGTCACCTTGTTGCATCCATTATAAGAATAGGTCGATACCACACCATTTGCAAGTGTTTCAGAAACCTTATTGCCATTTGCATCATAGGTATAAGTTGCAGTCAAATTACCGCTTTCCTTTACCTGAGCAATACGCATTTCAGCATCGTATTCATATTGCGTGGAGGAATACATTGTTTGATGATTAATACCAACCAGCTGCTCCTTCGCATACTGAGATACACCCTCGTAGAAATAGCCCTTAAAAGATTTTGGGCTAAGTTCCTGATAAACACGTCCCAAGGAATCGTACTGATAACTTGTCTGTACACCATTGGCAGTTTTACTCCGCACTCTTCCCATATTGTCGTAAACATAAGATTTCGATACATTTTTGGAAGTATCACTGCAAACAGTATTTGCTGTCAACACACGATTCAGAGCGTCATAGGTGTTGGTCGTCACATTGCCGTTGGCATCAGTTGATGTCAGCACATTGCCATTCAGATCATAGGTTGTTGCACCAGAGTTATAGCCTGTGCTGTCAGTCGTTCTTACCAAATGTCCCCACGCATCATATTCATAATTCGTGGTCATGTAGTCAGAATCATTTGCACTGTTCAGACCGGTTTCCATCTTGGTTTGAATACCGCCATTGTTGTAGAAATACTTGGTGATATTCTTTTCAGAAGATCCTGTTCCGCTGAGTGTTACCTGTGTCAGCAACCCCTGTGCATTGTACTGATTTTCAGTTACACTATACTTTACTGTATCCGAATCCTGCTTTTGAACAGTTTGCTTTGCCAGCGTTACATTGCCATTCTTGTCATACTGATTTTCCGTTACAGAGTAGTTGACAGAACCATCTGATTTAGTGTTGAACGGTGTGTAAGTCTTAGTAACCTTGTTCAGATAACCGTATTCATATTTCGTGATGTTGCCCAATGCATCTGTCTGACGAGCAAGCTGCCCGTTGGCATAGTATGCACTAGTCCGCTTAGTTTCACCATTTGTTTTTTCGTAAATTGTATGTTCCTTGATATCGGTCAGCGTTTCGGAAATAACCTGTTTGTCCTCGGTAATGTAGGTTGTTTTGGTTGTTTTCAGTCCCTTACAGGAGTGAGAAGCTGATGTATCAAGAGCCGTATAAATGTCGAAATTGTACCCTGCAAATTCATAGGATGTTGCAGTAAGAATCTGCTTGATTCCGTTTTCGCCTGCTTGGAAATAGGTTGCCTTTTCTCTTTGAAGACCATCATACGCCGTCAGATTCATTGTGCCGTCTGGATTGGTTTTCTTGATTACCTGTCCATACGCATCATACACATAAGAGGTAACATTACCTTCTGCATTTGTTTCTGATTTTTTGTTTCCGTCCGGATAATAAGTTGTCAAGCTGCCGTGGCTCTTATCCGCAGAATAATTCGGTGTATACTCCGCAGTTTTGCGGCTCAGCAAATCATATTCTGCAACGGTAGTCGCCGGTGTGCTTCCCGTTCCGTAATCTCTAGTAACTGTAACATTGTTGAACTTATCGTACTCATATTCCTTTACAGAATAAAGATTTTTGGAAATGTCAAAACTGGTGGTTTCCTTTGACACTTGAAGTTGTGCATTATACTCATAAGAAACTGTATTTACAACAGTATTTCCATCCTTCAGTGTCTTGGATTTTACCAGTCCTTTTCCAACGCCATCCTTGTAGTAATCATACTCAGTTACATTACCTTCGGGGTCGGTTGTAGCACGAATCAACCCTGCAATTCCACTCACATAACTATCAGCATAATATTCATGACTCGTGATTGCATAACTTGCCTCATTCGCTGCAAGATACTTCACTGGATCAAAATTGTCTGCTGTAACTGTATTGATATCAGTTTGAGATAATGGATGCAGACTGGTTGCTTCTTTCAAAAGCCGAGTTCCATTCGAATCATATGCTTTGATAGTTGCATTCCCAGATTCGTCAACTTCTGCAATAACACTGTTTTTATCATTGTAATTGGCAAGTGTGTATGTGCCATCTGCATTGGTGGTCTTGATGACATTGCCATTCGCATCACGGTCGTACTTTGTCGTATTACCCATGATGTCAACGCTTTCAGACATTTCGTCATACTTGTTTTCGTCATCAATCATGTTATAGGTGATTTTATCTACGTCGTATGTTTGACCATCAGTTTCAACAGTATTTGTCTTGACGGCATATTTTTCATCATAATCATATGTAAAAGTCTTGATAAGCGTATCGCCATCATACTCTTTCAGTCCTGTTTGTTTCTGTACTTTATCATAGGTATACACCTGTTTCAGACCAGATGCATTGGTCAGCCAGTTCACAGAACCATTCTCGTTGTACACGATCTGGTCTGTCATTTCATCGTAGCAGTTGGTGATTTTGCAAAGTCTGCCGTTCCCATCATACTCATATGTTTCAGTACCGCCAGAAACGCTGGTTGCTGATACCAACTGGAAATCATTGTTGTATTCGTAAGTGACAGTACGTTCTGCTGTGGTATCTTCTATTTTTGTAATGCGAGAATGTTCTTTATTGCCATTGTAAGTAATCGTGTAAGTTCTGCCTGTGGAATCCGTTACAATTCTCTGGTTGTTGGACATGGAAGAGATGGTCAGAATATTGCCCTCTGCATCCTTGACCCAATCCAGTTCGCCGTCTGCATTGAAGTGATACTGAGACTGAGCGGCATTTGTGATGGTGTATTCATTGCCGGACTTTGTCATGGTGCTGTGTGCATTCAGGCACTCAAATCCGCCGTTTCCATCATCCTTGAATGTGGTGTTAGATCCATCTGGAAGAACTACCTGATAGTAACCCTGTGCCGGAATTACGATCTTACTCACATCGATATTGAAATCCCAGCCAATACCAAAGCTGCCTTCCTCATCACTCATGGAATTGTAAGTGCGGACAAAATCGGAAGTGACACCAGGAGAAGTTACGCTCAAATCTGTAAAAGATTTTGTGTAATTGCCAGTTGCAATATGGACACCATCGCCAATCTCCCAGCCCTTACGGTAGAGGGTGTAATCCGGAATATCATACGGGCGGAACCATGGTCTGAACCAGTAGTTTTCTTCTGTGAAATCATTCAGGAAATAAATACCCTGGCAATAACCTTCTTCATCCACATAGCCAAAATTAAACGTGCGCTCTGTATTCAGCGAACCATCTTCATTGTTAATGTAGGTTTCACAGTTGTCCCAAAGAACAGTCTGTTTGCCGCCTGCATAACCAAAATAAATTGTCTGTGTACCAGAAGAATAGATAGACTTATCGCCGGAAGCTTCGTTTACTTCCCATGTTGGTCCGAGGAACCAGATATTTCCGGCTGTCCATTTGCCTTCCATGTCAGTCAATGTGATGTATGTCCAGTTTCCACCGACCATCAAGGTATCATCGCTATTGGTCAACTCAATTGTATCATAGCAGTTTGCCTGACCAAAATCAAAGCAGTTGCCAATGGCAACCATACCGCCGTTCAGATTCATCAGCTGACCGGTATTACCACCCCAGCCATCCGGCGATGCGGTACGAAATACCAGATTATTCTCAATCAGAAGTGCTCCTCCGTTAATATCCAATGTTGCGCCGTTTCCAGACCAGAATTGCGGCATATCGGTTGTGAAGGACATACAATCTGCAACATAAAGAGCGCAGCCGTTCAGGTCAAAATTGGTATCATGAAGATTGAAACTGTAGGGGAACATACCGTCTGACAGCATTGTCAGATTTCTCTTAAATGCATGATCCCAGTCCAAACTTCCGGTTTCTGGTTGAGCATCTGAAAACCAATTAATATCGAAATCGTCAATGATGCCACTGTTGTCCTTATCCATGTATTCATAGTAATTGCTGGAGCGATCTCTCAATTTAATTTGTTCATTTATTTTGTCAATGCCTTCATTGTAGTCCTCTGCATCTACCTTTCCATCATTTGTATAGTAATGGTTATAGACAAATGCAGGGGACTCGTAATCCCGTGCTGATTTAACAATGCTGGCAAAATCAGCCAGTTCCGCCTCTGTTGCACCTGTATCTTTCTGTTTTAACTGTAAGTCATAGTAGTTAATAACTCCGTTATTATCCAAGTCATATTGATATATATCCAACTGGTTCATATCATAGAACTCATTTTCATCGAGTTCTTCATACAATCTATAAAAATAATCCCAATCGGCATCGCCTACAATCCCATCTCCATCATGATCCATACTTGGATTAAATCCAGGATCACCACGATAAGCGCCGTAGCAGCTTTGCACATATGCCAAATCGCTGCTATTGATTACATCGTCGCTCCATTGGTTTGCATTGTCCTCATTCCATATCGTATCACCGGGCACAAGTGTTACCGTATCCAGCGAATCACCAGAGCCAATCTGGAACGAACCTGTTCCGAAGTCCTTCAGGTAAAACGGCAGATAACCATCGCACTCAAACTTCACATGATGCACGCCGGAGCCAGTTACAGTTGCAGTGTATTCTTCGCCTTCGGAAACCTCCCAGCTTTCAATTTCATTCCAATCTCCGTCAAAAATACGCACATAAATCGGTGTATTGTCGGAAGCAGCATGACCGTTTACTGTACCTTTCTGTACTTTACCGGTAATAGTTAAGGCAGATGTATCCTGAACGCCTGTTGCTTCTTTCAAATACTGAATATATGATTTTGCAGTGAAATCCCATGTAAAATCAGATGCAGACTCAGTTTCAGCTTCAACCTGTGCTTCTGTTCGGCTGCTATACGTCATGATATTCTGCTCAACCGATTCCGGCAGCTCAAAATAATCTACCTCGCCAAGTCCCTTTGTCGCTTCTTCAAATTCTTCCGCCAACTGATCAGCATTTTTCATGCCTTCAATTGCTTCTGCTGCAGAAGCGATAGTATCCGCGTGCAGAATGCCTTGAGATGCACCGTCACCAAAAACCATGATTTGTCCGACAAACATGAGAGACATGACTCCGGCTAATGTGCGTGTTAACTTTTTAGCCATCAATATCCTCCTTTTTAATTTTCATGTTATATACTTTTTTCGACAACCCATGTTTCAAAAAATGCAAGATTTTATACCCAAAGTATAGATATAAAGCCTTGCATTTTACGTTCATATAGTTGTTGTTTTTCTTTTATGATTCATCGCAACACCGATGATAATCATCCATGCTTCTGTAGACAATCCCAGTACAATTGTTGCGGCAATCTGTTCTTTCAAAAAGATTAAAGAGAATATGCTAGCCGCCGCTTCAATTCCCAGAACAATTCTTGTTCGCTTACGATACACGTATTGTTCTGTATCATCTAATGGATTATTTTCCGTTTCCACCGGAGCCAGAATCCAGATGACAATACTTGCAACCACAAGTAAAATAACGGATGCAATCGGATTAATTGGAATCCACTTAATTACCGCAAGCAAAATCGCAATCATGATGGTAGAATTGATATAGCATCGAAAGGGACTGTCTGCATGATGACCACCAGCGCTGATCCGAATTGGTATGTATGCTGCATTTAACAACATGCAGAGAAGAAGCTTTTGAAACAATATGCCCAACAATAACGTCGTTATCACGTTCAGAAGCAGCATCATGCCCTGAAAAAATCCGTACACGTACACGTCTGCATCTGCTTCGGAAATAATTCCAGCACAGATTAATTTCCCTGCAAACCTTTTAGACAAATGTTCCAGCATCAGAATTTACGTAGCTTCTTTACAGACTTCGGCATTTTCGGTTCATAGTCCCACCACATACAAGCCTGTCCGGCACTGATCTGCGAAGTTTTCTTTGCAGCCATAGCAACACCTGTCAGCAAACTTTTTTTCAAGCTTTTCTTCTCTCGCATTTTCATGACCTCCTGTTCATAATTTCAAGATATCTTGCACATGCAGTATACCATGCCTGATTTGGAAATACAAGAGATTTACGTCAAATGGTCGTTTTTTTACGTCAAATGGTCAAACGGACAAAAAAATACCGGCTTTCCTGCCGGCATTTCAAGATTTGATCGGAATCGTCACGGAAACCTGAAACAATTCTTCTTTCGTCCTGACGGATACCACACCATGGTATTTTTCCACAGTTTTCCGCACATTGGATAAGCCAATTCCCATATGATCCTTTTTGGTGGAATGCCATTGCCGCGGAGAAAGATCCGCTGCTGCCTGACAAGTATTTGTCATTCGTAGGGCAAGAAGTCCCATCTTCTGACACAAAACCACCTCAATTCGTTTTACCGAACGATCCAGTTCCATACACGCATCTATGGCATTATCCAGCAGATTAGAAAAAATTGTCGTGGTATCCATATCGGACAAAAATTCCATGGGAAAATCCTCAATTTCCAGACTGAGCTGAATCGCCTCTTGTTCACAGCGCCGAGCGGCTGTATTCAGGATTATCTCTAAAATTGCATTCTGATTCCGAATTCTCGGCTGTAGTTGCTTCGCCGCCGCGGACAGATCGGAAAGATATTGTTCCCCATCCCGTGTGGATTTTCCCGCGATCCATGCCTGTAAGGCTGTAATGTGACGGTTGATATCGTGCGCCGTTTCACATGTCTGCTGATAGAGCTTCTGTAATTCCCGGTACATTTGCAGCTGGAGCTGCTGATGCTGCTGCATCAGGTCAGTCTGACGTTCTTTCTCCCGCATTTGAGAAATTTTATGGAATATATAAATAATATACAAATCCAGTCCTAAGAATCCCGCTAAAAACAACAGCATAGCCCAACCGGAGGATTTTTCCTGTGCTGTAGCAGAAAAATATGCAAAAATCCCAACTTCAAACAGCACCACCAGCACATAGAACATGACCTCGTGCCACCGGATCTTAAATTGTTCCTTGGAACGAATCAAAATCTTTGCAATTCTTGTAAGGACGATCTGGAGAATCCAGTTCCAGATATGATGTTGCCAGACAAGCGCTGTAGTTCCTAATGTTATTGAAATTGTATTTTGGTGAAATGCTGATACAACAATAACACCCAGTGCATCTGCACTTAATGTGAGCATTGCAAATAACGCTGTATACATAAATAAAGCAGCTTTATTGCAAGAAAACAACAGCCAAATTATTAGCAAAATAATGCAGCATCCTGAGATAAAATTCAGTGGTGAAATCTGTAAATACACAATTAAAGCTTTTGAAATCACTGCTGCTGTGATCAGCAAGATTCGTTTTACCATGTGGGTGGAACGAACAGGATATTTCCCATATAATAAATAAAAGCAAAGAACGACATTCAAAAGTAAAGTCACACAATCTAAAATATACTGCATAGTTAAAAATCTCCATTTGTCATATAACGATTTAACGCATCAAATACTTCTCCATATCTTCTGCGAGAAATCAGAATCACATCGTCATTTTCCATGACGAGCTTTTTATTTTTTCCGTCAATCTCCCGAATATGCTGGATGTTTACCAAAAAACTCGGATTCGGCATCAGAAAGTAATCGTGGTTTATAATACCATATACATTTGTGATACTGTCTTTGATGATATAATATTCTTTTCGCATTTGCACCCGAACCGTGCGATCCTGCACATAGCAAAAATAATAAATATCAGACATTTCTACATATTTACAGGAGTTCTCTGTTGACAGCTGAAAATATTCCTTGGGCATCGCATTTGTAATGCTGCGCTGGAAACTAAGATACTCATCCAGCACTTGAAAAATTGCAACTTTCTCCGTCGGTTTTGATATGCAAAAGGGTGAATTGTCATTGCCTTCTGGATATAGCTGTCGTAGGATGTGATATAGATCAGCGCAACCCACTTATTCCAGGCACGCAGTCGTTGCGCGGTTTCAATCCCATTAATGCCATTCATCTGAATATCCAGAAATGCGACATCGATCGGGATATTACATGACAATAGATCTTCACCACAAAAAAATGGAAAAATCCGGTATTCCAGATTTCTTTCCTGAAAAAAAACTGACACACAGGTTGAGAGCATTACAACCTGTTCTTTTTCATCATCCACAATAGCAATCCGAATCATTTTGTATCTGCCCCTCTTTCTTTTTACAAATCATACCACAAAATCAACCAAAAATCAAGCTGTATAAACAAATTCCAGCATGGTATAATATTTAAAAAGAAAAGGACAAGCTTTCGTCAATTCCGCCCATTTACGTCACGTTTTTCGGGACAAGATCATGCGGTTTTTGCTATTATTATACCACATTCTGAGGAAATGTAAAGAGGTTTTCCAAATTTTTTTGTGAACAGGGCAACGAAAAGCTGTTTTTCACGTTAGAATCGGACGGTTTCGCCGTCTGAAAAATTGTCAGGAGGTTTTGCTTTATGGCTCGAAAAGGAAGTAATATTTACAAACGCAAAGATGGACGCTACGAAGGTCGTGTACCAATTGGTTATAAAGAAGACGGAAAACTGAAGTACAAATCTGTCTATGACCGCACACTATCTGGTGTGAAAGAAAAAATGACACAGTTCTACACTGTTCGTCAAGAGCGGACAGTTTCCAACTTAAAACTTACGGTTCGGGATGCGGCAGAACAATGGCTTGCAGCGGCAAAGCTGCGTGTGAAGCCGGCAAGCTATGCGAATTACGCAAATATCGTTGCAAAGCACATTCTGCCGACACTGGGCGGCGAATATTTTTCCAGCCTGACCACGCAAAAATTAAACAGCTTTATTCAAAGCAAGATGCAATTCGGTCGGCTGAATGGACAAGGGGGATTGTCAGCAAAGACAGTACGGGATATGATGCGTGTGTATCGCAGTATCGAGCAGTATGCAGTGCAGGAATACAACGTAAAATCTACAAATTTCACTATGCCCAAGGCGGAGAAGAAACAATTGGATGTGCTGAATGCGGCAGAGCGAAGACAGCTGGAACAATATCTTTTGCACAACCTTACCAGAACAAACTTAGGGATTCTGCTGTGTCTGTTCACAGGTTTGCGTGTGGGAGAACTATGCGGCCTGACTTGGGGCGATATTGATTTTGAAAACGGAACGCTTTCCGTGAAAAGAACTGTTCAGCGAATCAACAAGCGTGGCAGTTCCGAGGTGATTATCGGTTCTCCAAAGAGCATAACATCAATTAGAACTGTACCGATTCCGGCATTTTTGCTGGATTTATTATCACAGCAGAAAAAAGATAGCAAGCTGTTTTTGCTTTCTGGCACGGCAAAGCCTGAAGAACCGAGAACGATGCAATATCGCTTTAAGGCGGTTTTGAAAGCTTGTCAGCTGCGGAATGTACCGTTTCATTTGCTTCGACATACCTATGCCACGGTTTGTATTGCAAACGGTTTCGATCCAAAGACACTCAGTGAACTGCTGGGGCACGCGGACGCCAGCATTACTTTGAACCGTTATGTGCATTCTTCCATGCAGATGAAGCGGAGTTATGTAAGCAGACTTTGTTTGTCAGCATAAATTTATTTGCCGTCAGATTCTTGTCAGTATTTGTTTTGAAAGCAACGTGGTTTCTATGTATTTTCTTGTTTTATCCATGTATGGGCGGAATTGACGAAAAAATAAGGCGTACTGAAATCAAAAACAGTACGCCTCATATATTTTCCTCTTTGCTATAAAACTATCTTCTATTTTCTACTTCACATTCCCATGGCATCATGACACGGGGCATATGGCACTTAATAAGACTGCTCCTGTGTTTGCGTGCGTTCTTCCTTCATGCCAAGTGCCTGTTTTTTCTCCTGCATCATTCGGCGAAGCTTTTTATCCACGGATATTCTGCCGGATTGAAATTTCTGATTGTAGTCCTCAGAAAGACACCTACTGAGATTTACAAACAAGCTGAAAATCGTATTTGTCAACATTTCGGACTGATACTGTTCCATATTATCAAGTATATTTTGCGCATATCCGTTGCCCCGTTCAGCAGAAAATGTGAGAAATTGCAACGCTTTTTCCCGATTCTGCGGAACTTCTTCACAGCCAAATAAATAGATTTTTCCCAACCAGTAACTTGCCCACGTATTCATATTCGAACACTTTTCAAAATACGAAACGGCACACTGCACATCACGCTTTTCCTCTGTCAGATATAACTTGCCTAGCGCGTAAAAAGCATACTCGTTCTCATCCGCCGCAATCAGATATTTTTCCGCTTTATCCAGATTCTGTGTAGTTATTTTGCCGTCCAGATAGAGTTTTCCAAGCTTGTAACAAGACAGCGTATCACCGCTGTCCGCACATTCCGTCAGCACGAAAATACCCTTGTCAACGTCCTGTTCCAAAAACTCGCCGCTGATATATTCCAGTGCAATAATTCGTTTCGCATAAACATTTCCGTGTGCTGCAGACTGCTGAAAATATGTAATTGCTTTCGGCATGTCCACGTCTGTTCCCAAACCTTTCATATACATCCTACCAATCTGATACTGCAAAAGTGGCTTGATCTTTTTCGATTTCGGTTCAATCAATAAAAATCCCTGCAACGCTTCCTGATAAAGTGCAACCGATTTTTCCACATCCTTTTTGCCCAGCTTTTCAGATGTATACAGCTTTCCCAATTCAAACATCACAAGCACATTTCCGGACTTAGTCTCTGACAGCAAAAGCTGTTCCGCTTTTTGAAAATCCTCAGTCTTTGACTGTTTGTCATAAATGATTTTGCAAGCCGTTTTATAGTTGTCGCTCCACTTTAGATAATATTGATTTTCTGAATCAATAGGTTCCTCATCAATTTGCGGCAGAATCTCCATTTCCACAAAATGCTCTGGTAGTTCTGGTTCTACAACTGACATTTCTTCAGCAGGGAATTGCATCTGCAAAACTTGCTGAATAATCATGTTCCGCACAGGCTGAAAGACCTTGTTCTCCCATAGCAAAGGGAATTCCTTTTCCTTCTGCGTATAGGTTTTGTACTTCTGCCGTTCAAGTTCACACCACTTCTCGTACAGTTCAGATATATTTTTCTCCTGCGACAGAATTCTGAAAATCTCATCCACCGTTTTCTTGACTTCCGGCTTGAGATAACCGTAAACTTTTTTGCCTTTTGTGTTATCAAGTTGATTTTTCAAAGTAAGGATAAGATTTTCAAGGTTTGCATTATGAAAATGATTCTCCGCAATCTGCTTCACCAACTGTTCGACATACTTTTTAGACTCCATTTTCAATTCATCACGCCGAAGCGTCTGCTCCTGATAGATCGACTGCAATTCATCATGAAAAATATCATTTGCAAATACAGAACGTATTTTATCAATGCCTTGCTTCGTCAAAAATCCCTGCTTCGAATTTGTGGAATAAACAATCAGATGTATATGCGGATGATGCGTGGTATCGTGAAATGCGCCGTACCATTTCAGATTGCACAGCGGAATTATCGTCTGCTCCGCAATGTCAGCAATGTGCCGCATGACAAGCTCACGCCAACGGTCAGAGTTGTCATAACCCAGCCGAATCGCATCTTCACGGCGTAATGAGACAACGTGCGACCACACATTTCCGGGATGATTCGCAACTTCCTCTGCAACCTGATCAAGCACAATCGGCTCATTGCTTTCATTAAAAAGTCCATGTTCGCCACGCTTTTCCACGCCGGGTCGCATCGCCATGTAGCCGACAAAATTCTGACGGTTGCCAATCACATCCGCATTGCGCTCAATAATTATGCTAATCAGTTCAGACGCATTTTCAGCTGTAGGATTATTTTTGTAATCCTCAAATTCCAAATATTTTTTTGATTCTGGAAAATCATTGAGCAGTTCATTCAGTAGCTTTTTCTGATTCTCCGTAGAATATTTTTTACTCTGCTCACGAACTTCAACCGACTCACGAGTCGCAATATATTTCGTATAATTCTTCCGTTGAGATTTTGTTTTTGCAGTACCACTTTTCAGATATCGGCTTGTAACAATTAATAACGACATTAGTCACCGCTCCTTTGATAGCGAACCGCTTTTTCAAAATTGATAATGCCATTGATGCGTTTCACTTCATCCACACACATGATACGAAGCTTTTTCAAAGTTTCGTCATCAATTTCATTGATTGCCGCAAGCATATGTGTTAGTGCACCAACTTCCACTGCCAACTTAAAAAGAGCACGGGAA
>ENA-OPWD01001172-OPWD01001172.1-human-gut-metagenome-genome-assembly--contig:-NODE-1172-length-18943-cov-4.146654_pt1 | contig 18943 bp, 17 predicted proteins | sample MGYA00241502_ERZ501996 | MGnify/ENA primary metagenome ERZ501996 (study PRJEB25962, sample SAMEA2042011) | human gut metagenome | biome: human gut; feature: human-associated habitat; material: faeces... | reverse complement strand
GTAACAGTTTCTTTGACTTCGGTACTGCAACACACTCTTTAACCTTTACTGCACGGAAATCTGACTTGCTGAATGTATCAAAGTCTACCATTTCCTCAAACAAAGGCTCAATCTTTACATTAGAGAAATCAATCTTTTCCGGCTCTGAATTTGGTGTAGAAACCTCTTTAGAATTTACACCATTTTCGGATTTTACACCACCGAGGGTCTTCATTGTCGGGAATAACAATACATCTCTAATAGCCTGTGAATCAGTTAATAACATACAAAGTCTGTCTATTCCATAACCTATACCACCTGTTGGAGGCATACCTACTTCAAGTGCATACAAGAAGTCTTCATCTGTATGGTTAGCTTCTTCATCACCTGCGTCAGCAGCTGCATCCTGAAGTTTAAATCTTTCTCTCTGATCAATCGGATCATTAAGTTCTGAGTATGCGTTGCACATTTCCCATGTATTAATGAATAACTCAAAACGTTCTACCTTAGTAGGATCTTCCGGTTTTTTCTTAGTAAGTGGAGAAATTGCAATTGGATGATCCATAACAAATGTAGGCTGGATAAGGTTCTTTTCACAGAATTCTTCAAAGAAGAGGTTAATGATTTCACCCTTTCCATGTCTTTCTTCAAATTCAATATTGTGTTCTTTTGCTAAAGCCTTAGCTTCTTCATCTGTAGCAACTGTATCAAAATCAATGCCTGTGTATTTCTTAATACAATCAACCATTGTGATTCTTTCAAATGGCTTACCAAAATCGATTTCAATTCCGTTGTAAGTAAACTTTGTACTTCCAACAACTTTTTCTGCAAGGTATCTGAACATTTCTTCTGTAAGGTCCATCATACCATAGTAATCTGTATATGCCTGATATAATTCCATAAGTGTAAATTCAGGATTATGTCTTGTATCTACACCTTCGTTACGAAATACTCTACCGATTTCGTATACTCTTTCTAAACCACCAACGATAAGTCTCTTAAGGTATAATTCAAGAGAAATACGAAGTTTAACATCTTCATCTAATGAATTGTAATGTGTTTCAAATGGTCTTGCTGCTGCACCACCTGCGTTGTGTACAAGCATAGGTGTCTCGACTTCCATAAAGTCTTTTGCATCAAGGAAGTTTCTGATTTCCTTAATAATCTTTGAACGCTTAATGAAAGTTTCCTTTGATTCCTGATTCATAATTAAATCAAGATATCTCTGACGGTATCTCATATCTGTATTTGTAAGACCATGATGCTTTTCAGGAAGAATCTGAAGACTCTTTGTAAGAAGAGTAACTTCTGTTGCATGAATACTCATTTCACCTGTCTTAGTCTTAAATGGATAACCTTTAACTCCAACGATATCACCGATATCCATTTTCTTGAAATCCTTATATTCTTCCCATGGTTCTTCTTTGCTTATATCATTTCTTGCAACATAAACCTGAATGTTACCATCTCTATCCTGAACGTTACAGAATGAAGCCTTACCCATTACACGTTTTAACATAATACGTCCGGCAATTGAAACTAATTTAGAGTCTTCTCTGATTAATTTTCCTTCTTCATCATGTCCACATTCTAACTTGTCAAAATTATCTTTAATTTCCTGGCTGTGATATGTTACTTCATATTTTGTAATCTGAAAAGGATCCTTTCCCTTTTCCTGCAAATCAGCTAATTTTTCACGTCTTACCTTTAAAAGCTGATTAATATCCTGCTGCTGATTCTGGTTATTCTGCTGTCCCATTGTTACTCCTTTATATCTATATCTTTTTGTGAATTTTTATTAAAATTAAAGTACCTTCTTAATCTCTAATACTTTATATTTAGCTTCTCCATCTGCTAATTCAACAATTACATCATCACCTACTTCATGACCAAGTAATGCCATTCCTAATGGAGATTCATTTGAAAGTTTCTGCTGAAGACTGTTTGCTTCTGTAGAACCTACAATGCTAAATTCTAATTCTTCATCAAATTCATAATCGTAGATTTTTACATGACATCCAACACTGATTTTATTAATATCAACGTCCTCATCCGCAACTACTTCAACATTTTTAAGAATTTTTTCGATTTCATCTATTCTTGCTTCAATATCTCTCTGCTCATCTTTTGCAGCATCATATTCAGCGTTTTCTGATAAATCGCCCTGTTCTCTTGCTTCCTTAATTTTCTGAGCGACTTCTCTACGTCTATTTACCTTTAAATCTTCTAATTCTTTTTCCAATCTATCAAGTCCGGCTTTTGTAAGTACGTTCTTCTTTGTTTCTGCCATTTTTTTAATCCTCCGATCAAATTTTTATATTTAAAGTTTTACAATTAATAATAGCCTAACACGGCATTAATGTCAATGTTTATTGCAGTTTCGCGTTAACCGTCTCTACCAAATTTTCCATAGTTTCAATCTGGTTACACATACGTCTAAGTTCTGCTGAATGTGGCAAACCTGCCGTATACCATGCTATATGTTTTCGCATTTCTCTAATACCTGTATACTCACCTTTATAATTAACAAGCATTTTAGCATGTCTTATAATCATTTCTCTTATATCATTTATTGTCGGTTTGTCTATAACATTCCCATTTTCAAGATATTCTTTAATTTCTCTAAATATCCATGGATTTCCTCTTGCACCTCTTGCAACCATTAATCCGTCACATCCGGTATATTCTTTCATTGCCTTTGCATCCTCAGCTGAAAAAATATCTCCATTTCCAATTACGGGAATCTTTACTGCTTTTTTTACATCTTTTATTACATCCCAATCTGCCTTGCCACTATAGTATTGTTCTCTCGTTCTTCCATGAACTGCTATAGCCGATACACCACAGCTTTCTGCAATTTTTGCAATTTCAACAGCATAAACCGTTCCATTTTCAAAGCCTTTTCGTATCTTTACAGTGACAGGTTTATTTACGGCCTTAACCATTTTTGTAAGAATTTCTTCTACTAATTTTGGCTGTTTTAACAATGCTGAACCTTCGCCGTTATTTACAATTTTAGGAACCGGGCATCCCATATTTATGTCGATAAAATCGCACTCTCCTTCTTCAACCTGTGCTGCAATCTGTGCCATTATATCAGGGTCAGAGCCAAATAACTGAACTCCTACAGGATGTTCATTTTTATCTATATTCAATAATTCTTTGGTATTCTTGTTTTTATATAGAATTGCCTTTGCACTAACCATTTCCGTGTAAAGCATGTTGCATCCCATCTCTTTACACAATAAGCGAAATGGCAGGTCTGTTACTCCTGCCATTGGTCCAAGTGCCAAACAATTTTCAATTTCAATATTTCCTATCTTCATTAAGCACCTTTACTTTTTATTTTTTTCGTAAATAAGTCTCATTCCCTGAAGAGTGAGTTCCTTATCATAAATATCTATTCTATCCGTATTTTCATAAATAATTCTTCCAAGACCACCTGTTGCAATAACTTTTGCGTTGAGAAGTCCGCTTTCCTTTTTCATATTATCTATGATGTACTCTGTCTGTCCGATATAGCCATAAACTATACCCGCCTGCATACTCGTAATTGTATCTTTTCCAAGTATTGATTCAGGCTTTTTAATTTCAATTTCAGGAAGCTTTGCAGTATCATTCCATAATGCCTTTGCGCAAATTCTGATACCCGGAGATGTAACTCCTGCTGCAAATGTTCCATCTTTTGTAATTAAATCATATGTTGTAGCTGTTCCAAAATCAATTACAATACATGGTCCACCATACAATTCATATGCACCTACTGCATCTACGATTCTATCTGTTCCAACTTCCCTAGGATTTGCACGCTGAATCTTTATTCCCGTCTTTGTGCCTGCCTCAATAACAATAGGATGTAATCCAATATATTTGTAAATTCCATTTGTTAATGAGTACATAATCTTAGGTACAACCGATGATATTATTACTGCTTCAATATCTTTAGGTGAAATACCTTTTCGTCCAAGCATTTCTGCAATTAATACTCCATATTCATCTGATGTTCTTGCCATCTGAGTTGTCATTCTAAATGTAGCATAAACTTTTTTTTCTTTAAATACACCAAGTGTAATATTAGTATTACCGGCGTCAACTGTAATTAACATTTATTCCTCTCCTAAAACAAATACTTTATAGTACATTTCCAGTGATTCTAAAAGTTCTCTCTTATCAAGCTGCATCTGCTTAACCTTTAATCCACATCCTATATCATCATATAAAAGGTCTCCCTCATCTGCCTCTGTGACAATCTGTAATGTTCCATCTTCTTCATATTGCAAAATAAGAATTCCACCTACTTCTTCTGTAAACAGCACACACATAATCTGCAATTCCTGTTTTACACGCTCCGGAAGATTAGAAAATTGATCGTTTAAATAATACTTTTTTTCATATGCATTAGACGCACACAAAACCATTTTTTCATTAAACATTCTGTTTTTCTCCGTTCTTTGTCATTTCGTCTTTTTTAACTTTACGCAAAATACAGAATTTGTCAAGAAAAACTTACTAATGTTAATAAAGTAGAGTAAATATCTGTTAATTATTAATACAACTCTTTTCCCATTTTGGCATTTTTTAATATTCAATTTGCCTTAACCAAATTAATTTGACAAATATTAGCTAAAACATAGCAAAAATTTAATTTTATAATTTCCCGGAATTTTGCTTTCTCCATTTGGTATTGCAGTTATATTTCCATTCATGTTTTCCATTGCTTCTTTTGCTATTGCAAGACCTAATCCGAAGTTTCCTTTTTCTCCTTTATAGAATCTTTCAAACAAATGAGGAATGTTCTTTTCAATTGTTCCATCTCCATCATCGTATATTTCAATTACGTTTTTACCTTCCATTACATATCCTCTGATAAAAACCTGTTTTTTTGCATATCTAATACAATTTGATGTAATGTTTAAAATAACATTATGGAACAAATCTTCGTCAATATTTATGCTCATCTGTTTATCTATTTCCATATCAATATCGATTTCTTCTTTTAATGCAATTCCTTTTATTCTCTGCAAAGCATCTAACATAATCTCTCTTGCATTAAATTTCTCAATGGAAACATTATACATCTTACTATCAAATTTGGATAATGTAAGAAGTTCAGCCACCATCTTATTTAGTTTTATACTTTCCTGTCTGATGACTGATGCCGCCCCTACATTATCGCTTAATATTCCACTTTCAATACCTTCTGCATAACCTTGTATTGACATAAGTGGATTTCTAAACTCGTGAGAAATATTCTGATAAAAACTCTTTTGATTTTCGTCATTTGCTTTTAATTTTGCAGCCATATGATTAAGGCTCTTATACAAATCTTCTATTTCTTTATTTGACTGTCCTTCAATTTTATTTGTAAATATTCCATTTCCTACTTCATTTGCGTAAGCACAGGCTTTCATAATCTGATTGCTAATACTTTTTGACAATTTTACGGAAAATACAACACTTACTATCATGCAAATAAGTATAATAATCATTAATATTACATTAGAATTTACAAGATTGTCCGTCCCAGTCCTCGTATTCGTTACAAATACCATTGATGCATTTTTAACACCCTCGTAATTGTCTAAAGATACAACTGAAATGTAGCACTGATAATTATTAATTTTTTCTCTGTGGATATCTTTTTTTGATTTTGAAATTTTTATTATCTGACCATCATTTATTTCAAACCCACTATCACTCTTAAAACTTATATTTTCATTTCTCAAAATATAAAAATTAGTGTTTCCTGATAATTTTGTGGAAGTAAGAGCTGCAACTAAATTAGTAAGGAGTTCTGATGAGTCCCCTTCTTCATACGATGTTTGCACAAGTTTTTCCATCGTTGTCATTGTGCTTGATAATTCCTTTTTAGCCGTGGTCTGTATATTATTAGTCATTACAACATTAAAAATAACTAAGATTATAATAGGTACTGCAACTGAAATTGCAAGCATTGATGACAATAATTGTTTATATATCGTTCTCATTTTACACCTACTTTTTTAATGCCATTTTAAATCCATATCCCCATACTGTTTTTATTTCTACATTGCTGTCTGCTATTTTTCTTCTAAGCCTCTTTACTGTATCATCTGTAGCTCTTGTATCAATATCATATGCGATTTTCCACACTTCTTTAAGCAATTCTTCTCTAGAAATTGCCTGATTATTCTTTTGTATAAGATATTTAAGGAAGTCGAATTCCAGTGGTGTAAGAGCAATTTCCTCATCATCTACATATGCCTGCTTCTTAGTCACATCAATTTTTATATTTCCAAATGTAACCTTTTCTACTTTTTCTACCTTATCCATCGAAATTCTTCTAAATAATGCCTGAACTCTCGCCACAAGTTCTATTGGTGAAAACGGCTTTGTCAGATAATCATCCCCGCCAACACTTATTCCTTTTATCCTATCCTCTTCGCTATCTTTTGCTGATAAAATGATTATTGGAACATTTGCTATTTGTCTTATCTGCCTGCATATTTCCACACCATCTGTTCCCGGCATAATAACATCTAAAATTATCATATCAGCATTTTTTTCTTTATATCTTTTAAATAAATCATCTCCATTAGAAAATGTCTCAACTTCATATCCCTGATTTTCTAAGAAACATTTTACTAACTCACGTATATTCTTTTCATCATCAGCTATATAAATTAATTCGCTCATTTTTATCCCTCTTATAAAATATGTAATGCCCCCGCCCTTCGGTCAGCGGCTATTCGTCGGAAACATTTATAAAAAATGAACTTTGTTCATTTTGTTTCCTCCTATTTACGGTTATCTTTAATTTTCTGAAACTACAGATTCTAATTCTAACGATGCTATCTGTATTTTTCGGTTATCGCAATTTAATCTTCTGTCTGTTGTAGTAATAACCTTGCTTTCTGTTACTTTTTGACTGCTTCTAATATATTTTTTCATTTCATTTGATTCTTTTGTAGCTTTTCTCAAAATAGATGAAAGCTTGTTCTGACTCTTTATATATTTTATCTGTTGTTTTTTTATATAACTTTTCTTCTTATTATTTAATTTTGCATTTTCCATCTTTAAGCTTTTCTTCTGGCACACTTCCTTCTGTGCACGTATTCTTTCAGTATATATTTTCAAATTTTCAGTATATTCATTTATTTTTATTTTAAATTCTTCTGTTGGTTTTGTATTCTTTTTTATTAATTCTATGCATTTATTGTTTATTTCTGTAAGTTTTACACTTTTAGTATCAATAATAGAATTATTGTCTTCTATAATTACATCTAATTCTTCATTTGTCATAACATTATAATCTACTGCCGCAAATGCACTCATGCTATAAATCATAATTATTGTCATTGTTATAAAAAATGTCTGTGCTATTCTTTTCATTTTACCCTTCCTTTTAATCCTTTAAAATATCATTTAATTCTTCTAACTGCTTAATCGCTTCATCTAAAGCGTCCTGTGTACTTTCTTCATTATTTGTACTTACTTCTTGATTTGTTGTTTCTTCTATATATGTATTATCATTTACAGCAGTTGTCTCTTTTATTTTTTCTTTTCCATTGCATGCACATATTGTTATGCAGGCAACGCATAACATAACTCCTATGATTGTCTTTTTTATTATCTTATCCATTTTTCCCCTCTAATCATTCGTCTGCCTTTGTTTATTATAAAGTTTCATATTCACTTATTCAATTATACTGATGTGGCAATTTTGCGGTAATTTTTGTGGCATTCGTAGTATCCTCAAAAAAAGGGACAGGTTCTCTCTGAAAGCAAGCTTTCTTAAGAACCTGTCTTTTTTTATTATTAGTCTTTTATTACTTCTGTTATTGCTTTTACTGAGCCTGCGAGTCCCTGAATGTCAGATGGGATTATAATCTTTGTTGCCTGACCGTCTGCTGCCGCAGCAAATGCTTCTAAGCTCTTTAATGTAAGTACTGACTGGTCTGCTCCTGCTTCTTTTATTAATTTGATACCTTCTGCAGTTGCATTCTGTACTTTAAGAATTGCCTGTGCTTCACCTTCTGCTTCAAGAATTCTTTTCTGTTTTTCAGCGTCAGCCTTTAAGATTGCTGCCTGTTTTTCTGCCTCTGCTTCAAGTACTGCTGATTCTTTCTTTCCTTCTGCTCTAAGAATAGCTGACTTCTTTTCACCTTCTGCAATTAAGATTGCTTCTCTACGTTCACGTTCAGCCTTCATCTGCTTTTCCATCGCATCCTGAATTGCTGTTGGTGGAATGATGTTCTTAAGTTCCACTCTGTTAACTTTAATTCCCCATGGATCTGTTGCTTCATCTAAAGACTGTCTCATCTTAGCATTAATAATTTCTCTGGATGTAAGTGTTTCATCTAATTCCAAATCACCAATAATATTTCTAAGAGTTGTTGCTGTTAAATTTTCAATAGCCATAATAGGACTTTCTACACCATAGCAGAAAAGTTTAGGATCTGTAATCTGGAAAAATACAACTGTATCAATTCTCATTGTTACGTTATCCTTTGTAATAACCGGCTGAGGTGCGAAATCAACAACCTGTTCCTTCAAGTTAACTTTTCTTGCTACCATATCTAAAAATGGCACTTTAAAATGAAGACCTACAGACCATGTGCATTTATATCCTCCAAGTCTTTCAATAACATAGGCATGTGCCTGTGGTACAATCTTTACGCATGTTGATACTAAAATCAACGCTAATACTACTACTACAATTAATAATGGCATTTTACTCCTCCTCAATCTTACTTCATGCTCAATTATTTAGTTCCGTTTTTTCGACAATAACTTTGACACCCTCAACCCTTAATACTTTTACATATTCTCCGGCTTCTATGATTTCTCCATTATCAGTTCTTGCTGTCCAGTCCATTCCATCAATCTTTACAGTTCCGGTTGCAAGTACGTTGTTTATATCAGCCGTCACTTCTCCAACCTTTCCTTCCATGGACTCAACATTTGTTTTTTCAGGATCTTTGTTAATATAATTTACTGCAAATGGGCGAATAAATAATAATATTAAGATTGACACAACAACAAAAACTATTGCCTGCACAATCAAATTTGCCCCCAATGCCGAAACTAAGCATGCGGCCAGTGCTCCTACAGCAAACCATATACTTGTTAATCCCATTGTTATTAACTCTGAAACTGCAAGTATAACAAACAGAGCCAGCCATACTACAACATAATCCATATTTCGCTCCTTTCTGCATTTTTCTATATTATTCTATCATACATATATATCTTTTTACAATAAATATTATGTTACTTTGAATACATTTAATTACCTGATTTTGCAAATATGAAAAACAATTTTTCAAAGTGAATAGCCTTAATAGGCATTTGTCCTAGGGTTCAATATCAACATTATTTATACCGGTTTTCCTCTATTTTATATGTTTATTAATTCATAATTGTATGAAACATCAGACTGTAATTAACAATTATTTACTATATTTAAGGCACTTTTTTATTGGTATATTTGATACATTTTTTTAAATTACGACTTATTATTTGTGTGTATTGCCAAATTTGTTTTCCATTTATTGCAATTTTTTTTTGCCCGCGTTATTATTATCTTCGGAATATTATAGAAAATTTTATTTATATAGGTTGATTTACTTACAATATTGGTGGGCTTTTATTAATCGACCTTACAAAAAGGAGGATTTCATTATGGCAACATCAAAAGCTACAAAAACTGTTGCAAAAGAAACTGCAAAAAAAATTGATACAAAAGCTGAAGTTAAGGACACAAAAAAGGAAACTGTTAAAGTTACTCCAGTAAAAAAAGGAGCTGTTAAAGCTGAACCTAAGAAGGAAGCTGCTAAAGCTACTGAAGTAAAGAAAGAAGCTGTTAAAGCTGAACCTAAGAAGGAAACTGCTAAAGTTACTGAAGTAAAGAAAGAAGCTGTTAAAGCTGAACCTAAGAAGGAAGCTGCTAAAAAGACTACAACTAAAAAAGCTGCCGCTAAAAAAGTTGAAAAAGTATTAGTTCAGTTCTATGGAAAAGAATTTGATGTTGAAGCATTAAAGGAAGCTGCTAAAGCTGATTACACAGCCAAAACAGGAAAGAAAACAGTTACATCTGTTGAACTTTATATCAAACCTGAAGATAATCGTGCTTACTATGTTATCGACAAAGCTACAGGTTTTATTACATTATAATTAAACAATTACATATATTATAAAAAGCAATTGCACCACGTTTAATACATTGGTGCAATTGCTTTTTATTTGTTAATTTAAAACAATCTTAATTTTAATATATTGTTTCATAAGAAATATATAACATTGCTGTCTTCATTAGATTTTTAATACAATATTATTTATTTTCTTCATTTTCTACATTTGCAAGAAATTCATTTAACTTTACTGTAAGCGCATCAGCATCAATGCCATGTACCATGCAAGCTTCTTCTAATGATTCTCCCTGAGATGCAGGACATCCTATACAATGCATTCCTTCATTTAATAAAATAGGAACTACTCCCATATTAATTTTTAAAATATCGCCGATAATCATATTCTTTGTAATCTGTGCCATGATAAGTTCTCCTTCTATCTATACAGTAGTAGTTTTTAAAGACCCTCTCCAAGGTCTTTCTGACAAACCAATTGTAATATTAACTCTTTTATAATTCAATACTTTCCATATATAATTGATATATTAAATGATATTTAACTAAATTCAATTCTATTTTTAGTATATAACCATTACATTTTTATAATTCACTAAATTAATATTAGTATGTTTCAGGTTCGTCGTATTCAACACCAAATGTCTCAACTGTGACCTTTTTCATCTTCTGTTCATTAACAGGTCTGTCCATCGCACCTGTCTTTGTTGTTGCTATTGCATCAACAACATCCATTCCTTCGATGATTTTTCCAAATGCAGCATACTGTCCATCCAAATGTGGTGCGGCTTCATGCATAATAAAGAACTGTGATCCTGCACTATCCGGATCCATTGCTCTAGCCATAGATAACACTCCCGGTGTATGCTTAAGGTCATTTGCAAAACCATTATAATTGAATTCACCCTGAATACTGTATCCCGGGCCACCCATTCCTGTTCCTTCAGGATCTCCACCCTGAATCATAAATCCTTCAATTACTCTATGAAAAATTATTCCATCATAGAAGCCTTTTTTTACAAGGCTGATAAAATTATTTACTGTATTAGGCGCAACTTCAGGATATAATTCAGCTTTCATTATATCTCCGTTCTCCATCTCGATTGTTACTATTGGATTCTTTTCTGCCATTGCTTTTCCTCCGTTCATATTTTGTTCATACTAAATTAAATATACTTTCACATTGAAAACATCATTTTTTCACGATTTAACTTTAGTATATATATTGTAAACAAAAACAGTTGTTACTGATTTTGTTACTCGTTTTTTCATATTTTTTCATAATTTTGAATATGCATCAGGCATATTCGTGAATCGGCTAAGGAGTCGATTCTCCTCCCTTTTTTTATTAGAATAAATTTACCCGAGAGAGATACAAGTATTTGTATCTCTCTTTGGTTTTTCAATACAAAACTTTATCACATTAACATAAATGTTGCAATCTTTAAGAATAATACAAGTGAAATAGCATCCACGATTGTTGTAATAAACGGACTAGCCATTACTGCCGGATCAAATCCCAACTGATTTGCTAATATTGGAAGCATACATCCAACTAACTTAGCACACATTACCGTAATACACAGTGTAATACACACAGTAATATTTACCATTATAGCTTCGTGAGTAATTCCTGTTCCTAAAGCATTCATAATTAAAACTCTTATAAAATTAACTACCGCTAATGTTAAGCCACACAAAACTGCAACTCTTATTTCTTTCCATATTACCCTGAAAATGTCTTTAAATTCCACTTCATTAAGTGAAATCGCACGAATAATTGTAACTGATGCCTGTCCACCTGAGTTTCCACCGGTATCCATTAACATAGGTATAAAAGCAACTAATCCTGTAATTCCTGCAAGTTTTGCTTCAAAACTGTCTATTATTGTACCTGTAATTGTAGCTGATATCATTAATATAAGAAGCCATGGAATTCTTGATTTAAATGTTTCAAATATTCCCGTTCTAAAATATGACTTGTCAGATGGTAAAATAGCTGCCATCTTTTCCATATCTTCTGTTGCCTCTTCTTCAATAATTTCCAAAATATCATCGACTGTAATAATACCAACGAGTCTGTTTTCACTATCTACTACAGGCATTGCCATAAAGTCATATTTTTGGAATTGTCTGGCTACAGTTTCCTGATCATCTAACGTACTTACAGTAATCACATTTTCATCCATTATATCGCTTACAATAGCATCAGGATTGCCAAGAAGCAAAGTTCTAAGTGTTACCGATCCTACCAAATGCCTTTGCAAATCAAGTACGTAACAGGTATTGATTGTCTCCTTATCAATTCCTATTTTTCTAATTCTTTCTAACGCCTGCTTTACAGTAATGTTTTCCTTCAAGTCAGCAAATTCGACTGTCATAATACTACCGGCAGAATCTTCCGGATATTTTAACAAATGATTTATATCATTTCGTGTTTCATCCGAAGCCAATGCCAAAATTCTTCTTACAACACTCGCCGGCATTTCTTCCATCAAATCGGCAGCATCATCAGCAAACATGTTTTCAATAATGTTTGTTGTTTCTTTATCTGTAAGGGAATTAATTATATACTGCTCAATTTCTACAGGAAGATGAGCAAATACATCTGCCGCTATATCTTTGGGGAGCAATCGGAATACCCTTATAAATTCCTGTGTTGGCAGTTCTTCCTGAAGTTCTTCTAATACTTCAGCTATATCCGCCTCATTCATGTCAGCAAACTCTTTTTTTACTAGTACATATTTCTTATCTTCAATTAGTTCAATTACTTTTTTCACTAATTCATCTAACTCGTCTAACATGATGCTCCTCCTTTCTATTCTATATATTATTAAATTTAATACTGAAATTAAGTATGGAAAATTTAATTTTGCTATCTGTATTTCTTATTAATATAAGATTATGAATATCAAAATTTAGTACTTTTCTTTTTTATTCATTTTTAGTATTTACACGCCACTTAATTCTACAACAATTGTTTGTTCATTTCAACTAAGAAAGGCTTTACACTCCCCTATTTTACAATAATTTTCTTCAAAATTTACTAAATATTTTTATATAATTTTAATGCACTAACACGTTAAATTGACAAATTCTTTTAATTTCTTTAATATGATGCAAGAACCACTATAGAATCGAGGTATTTAATGGAAAGAGAAAAATTTAAATCGAGACTTGGCTTCATCCTTATTTCTGCTGGATGCGCCATTGGAATTGGCAATGTGTGGCGCTTTCCTTACGTTGTAGGTAATAATGGAGGCGGATGTTTCGTACTATTTTACATTTTGTTTTTAGTAATTTTAGGCTTACCTATTCTTACTATGGAATTTTCTGTCGGGCGTGCAAGTCAGCAAAGCATTTCACGTTCATTTAAGGCATTGGAAAAGAAAGGGCAATATTGGCATCTTCATGGATATGTTGGAATGGCTGGAAATTATATTTTAATGATGTTTTACACTACTGTTGCCGGATGGATGTTACGATACTTTTTCGACATGGCAAAAGGTGATTTTACAAACGCTACTACAGCAGATGTGCAGGCTCATTTTTCTGATATGCTTAATGTTCCATCAGAAATGATTTTCTGGACTGTAATTGTTATTATCCTTGGTTTCCTTGTATGCTCTTTAGGCTTACAAAATGGTGTTGAAAAAATATCAAAAACAATGATGATTGCACTTTTAATAATTATGGTAGTTTTAGCCATTAACAGTATTTTCCTTGATGGATCTGATAAAGGATTATATTTTTATCTTGTTCCTGATTTTAATAGAATAAAAGAAATCGGATTGGTAAATGTAATTGTTGCTGCTATGAATCAGGCATTCTTTACACTTAGTATAGGAATGGGTTCTATGGCAATTTTTGGAAGTTATTTGGGCAAGGACCGCAGCCTATTAGGTGAATCAATAAACATTGTCGCTTTAGACACTTTTGTAGCAATTGTATCAGGACTTATTATTTTTCCATCATGCTTTGCATTTGGAGTTAACCCAGATCAGGGACCTAGTCTTATTTTTGTTACTTTACCTAATATATTTATTCAAATGCCCGGCGGAAGAATATGGGGAAGCTGCTTCTTTATATTTATGGCATTTGCCGCTTTTTCAACTGTAATTGCAGTATTTGAAAACATTATGTCCTCATGCATGGATTTATGGGGATGGTCCAGAAAGAAAACAGCTATTGTAAATACTATTGTTATTATATTAGCATCTCTTCCTTGTATTTTAGGATTTAACCTTCTATCAGGTTTTCATCCTTTAGGTGATGGAACTAGTGTTTTAGATTTAGAAGATTTTATGATTAGTAATTTAATTCTTCCAATTGGTTCCCTGATTTACACTTTATTCTGTACAAGCAAATATGGATGGGGATGGGATAATTACATTGCTGAGGTTAATTTAGGCTCAGGACTTAAGGTTCCAAATAAAATACGTATTTATTGTAAATGGATTTTACCTTTGATAACTTTAATAATTATTGTAAACGGATTAATTTCTGTTTTCTTCAAATAAGGCTGAAAGGCCCTGATATATTTATTGAAATTTACGCTCGCGCTGCTTGCCACTCAAATCAAAAGTGCACCGGAAGTTTTCATTCTTTCGGTGCACTTTCGCTATTTATCATATTTAGTTTTTGATTTTAGTAGAATAAAATATCTCCATATGAAGGTACCGGCCATACTTCTTTGTCTACAATCATTTCAAGTTCATCTACAGGTTTTCTAAGTTCTGCCATTGCTGCCATTACTTCTGACTTGTAGATTTCTGCCTTTTCCTGATTGTCATCAATGCTCTGAGCCTTAGCTGTTGCCTTCTTTAAGTCTTCTAATCCTGCTTTAGCTTCATTTAACTTAGCTGTTACAGCATTTAATAATTCTATCTGAGTTGAAGCATCTGCTCCTGCCTCTTTTACTGCAATTGCTGTATCAGCAAGTTCTTTTGTATAGTATACAACTGATGGAATAAACATCTTGCTTGCCATATCAATCATAGTTAAAGCCTCGATATTTCTTACTCCTGCATACTGTTCAAACATGATTTCCTTACGAGCTTCAAGTTCTGCCTTAGACATAATATTGAATCTTTCATACATCTTAACTGTTGAATCAGCTACTAATGAAGGAATTGCATCTACGATAGACTTGCAGTTTGGAAGTCCTCTCTTTTCAGCTTCTACAGGCCATTCTGCTGAATAACCGTTTCCATTGAAGATAATTCTTTCATGTTCTCTCATAAGTTTTAGTGTATATTCTTCTACAGCTTTATCTAAATCTTCAGCACCTGTAAGAGCATCAATTGCATCTGCAAATGCTTCTGCCATCATTGCACTAAGTACTGTATTTGTATCACCAATTGAGTTTGATGAAGCAACCATTCTGAATTCGAATCTGTTACCTGTAAATGCAAATGGTGATGTTCTGTTTCTATCTGTAGGATCCTTTTCTAATACAGGAAGTTTGTTAATACCAAAATCAATTACACCTGAATGAAGGCTTGAAGTAGCTTTTCCAGTCTTAATAATCTGATCTACTACATCTCCAACCTGATCTCCTAAATAAATAGAAATGATTGCAGGTGGTGCTTCATTTGCTCCTAATCTGTGATCGTTACCTGTGTTAGAAGCGGCTGTTCTAAGCAATACTGCATGTTTGTCAACTGCTGACATAAGGCATGCAAGTACTAACTGGAATACTTTATTATTTTCAGGTTCTTTACCTGGTTTGAATAAGTTAATTCCGTCATCTGTTGTAAGCGACCAGTTGTTGTGTTTACCTGAGCCATTAATTCCATCAAATGGTTTTTCATGTAATAAACAAACTAATCCATACTTCTTAGCTGTCTTCTTTAATACGTTCATTACTAAGTAGTTATTATCTAATGCTACATTTGAAACTGAGAAAATAGGTGCAATTTCATGCTGACAAGGAGCAACTTCATTATGCTGTGTCTTTGCTGTGATTCCTAATTTCCATAACTGTTCATCAACGTCTGACATAAATTTCTTAACTTTTTCTCTAATATCACCAAAATACTGATCTGACATTTCCTGTCCTTTTGGAGGCATAGCACCGAAAAGTGTACGTCCTGAGAATTTAAGGTCAGGTCTCTGTTCATATAAATCTTCAGGAATTAAGAAATATTCCTGTTCAGGACCAACATATGAAAGAACTCTTCTTGATGTTGTATTTCCTAATAATCTTAAAAGTCTTATACCATATTTACTTACTGCATGCATTGCTTTAAGTAAAGGTGTCTTTGTATCAAGTGATTCACCTGTGTATGAGCAAAATGCTGTTGGGATGCAAAGTGTATCATCTTTTATGTAAGCAGGTGATGTAACATCCCATGCTGTATAACCTCTTGCTCCACATGTCTGTCTCAATCCACCTGATGGGAATGATGATGCATCAGGTTCTCCCATTAATAAATCTTTTCCTGTAAATGTATTATCGATCTTACCATCTGTTGGTAATGATGCGAAGGAATCATGTTTTTCAGCTCCTACTGAAATGATATATGGCTGGAATACATGTGTATAATGTGTAGCACCTTTTTCAACAGCCCATTCCTTCATAGCCTGTGCAACGATGTTTGCGATATCCATTGTGATATCTCCACCTTCGTGCATAATTTTCTTAATTTCATTGTAAGTTGCTTCAGGTAAACGATTCTTCATTACTGATTCATCGAATACATTCTGTCCAAATACTTCTGATACATTAACTCCCATAGTGTCTGTTCCTTTCTATACTTAACTATTTTTCATTCCGCTAATTTAAAAAGGCATTTACTCTGTCCACTCTATATGTCTTTAGCCTTGTAATAAAAAAAGGCTTTTCTCCAAATAATTCTTTGAAGAACGCCCTTGTTCTTAATCTCATTTAGCGGTGAGGTTTCCCTCGTCGATATATAAGTTACACTATTTCTTAATAAAAATCAATACCATTCCCTAAAATCCCTTATTTTTTTAAGTATTACTTAATAAAATTAAGTTAGTTTACACTAATCCACTACTTCTTCCCCTCTGTACATACATACAACCATTCTGTTACCATTGTTATCCACACAAGTAGAACATATCAAAATCTTGTCTGATACACCTGGCATTTTACTGTCATACTTGAAATTACTCTTGTCATAAGTCTTCTTAATCCATTTAGCAAACTCATCATCATCTTTAAAGCCAAACTTATATATATCTTCATTATCTGCCTTAGTTCTAAATGACGAAAATACGTGATAAATATAATGACGATGTCCCACATAAACATCAAATGTCTGATTTTTCTTGCAAAAATCTTCTTTTGAAAATTTCATTAAGTCGTGAAACATTGAACCATCCATCATGTTGTGTCCATACACAACACTCATTCTGGCATCAAGTCCTCCACAACGTGAATCCATAAAAATAGCTCCACCACCATTTGCCACTTTATCTGAACCTTTTACCAAGTAATAATCGTTATCACTATGCTGAACTATAGGGTACTGAATTCTTGTGCCATCAAGTTTAATATATCCTTTTGACTCATCATTATATTTTAACATTGCATCATAGTCCCATACCCATTTGGTTATTGTTCCCTGGTATTCTGCACTACTAGCTGTCTGAGCTGTATCTGACGTATCTGCCGTCTGTTCCGTACTCTGTATCTGATTAAACATTTCATCAACTGCACTATATTTTTCCTGAGCTGCTGTATAATCCAAATATGAATCCATCAATTCATATGATGCATATCCAAATGCTATACCGGCAACGGTAAATGCTATTACCCTCACTATGTTATATGCAATTCCTGATATTTTGTTTTTCTTATTTTCAGTATTTTCTTTCTTTTCAGAATCAAATCCTATCCTTAATTCATCATCTATTTTATTATCTCTTATTTTGATATTATTTTCTATTTTATTATCTACAAATTCTTTTCTATTCATACAATAAAATACTCTTTTAAATCCTAAATATTATTAAAGGCTCCCGCTTCAAGCAGGAGCCCATTGTTACTAATATTATGTGCTTCCTAAAAATATATTTCAGGATGCCCGGTATGTTATATGCCTATTCAAAAGCCTTTCCAACTGAACCGAATAATTCCATTTTTTCTTTTACTGTTGCTCTAATAGCTTCTGCACCTGGAGCAAGTAACTTACGAGGATCAAATCCTTTTCCTTCTAAGTCCTTTCCTGCTTCGATATACTTTCTTGTTGCATCAGCAAATGATAACTGACATTCTGTATTAACGTTAATCTTAGATACACCAAGATCAATTGCTTTCTTAATCATATCTGCTGGGATACCTGTACCACCATGAAGAACTAATGGCATAATTCCTGTCTTCTGCTGAATTGCATCAAGAGTTTCAAAACTAAGTCCTTCCCAGTTTTCAGGATATTTTCCATGAATGTTACCGATACCTGCTGCAAGCATATCTACACCAAGATCAGCTACTGCCTTACATTCATCAGGGTCAGCACATTCGCCTCTTCCGATAACTCCATCTTCTTCACCACCAATTGAACCAACTTCTGCTTCAATTGACATATCCATATTATGAGCTACTGCTACTAATTCTTTTGTCTTAGCAATGTTCTCTTCAATTGGATAATGTGAACCATCGAACATAATAGATGTAAATCCTGCCTTAATACATTTATAACATCCTTCGTATGTTCCGTGATCTAAGTGAAGAGCTACAGGAACTGTAATTCCTAATTCTTCATCCATAGCCTTAACCATAGCAGCTACTGTCTTAAATCCTGTCATGTACTTTCCTGCACCTTCAGATACACCTAAAATAACAGGGCTCTTTAATTCTTCTGCTGTTA
>ENA-OPWD01001167-OPWD01001167.1-human-gut-metagenome-genome-assembly--contig:-NODE-1167-length-19022-cov-2.611114_pt1 | contig 19022 bp, 14 predicted proteins | sample MGYA00241502_ERZ501996 | MGnify/ENA primary metagenome ERZ501996 (study PRJEB25962, sample SAMEA2042011) | human gut metagenome | biome: human gut; feature: human-associated habitat; material: faeces... | reverse complement strand
GCGACTAAAGTCACAAATATGCTTTATTTATCTTCAGGAGTTCGTCTGCTCCGCATCCTCACAAATCAGAATTTTTTCCAAAATCATTCCAATTTCAAAAGCTGCAATTCCCCCAAATACATCTGCAATTACATGTTGTTTTATAAATAATGTCGATGCAAATATCCCCAGTGACATAAGAATCGTTGCCACTCGATAATAGTTGGTTCTCTTTTCTGTTTTGAAATTCATTTTGTAGGCGGCACGTATGCAGCACCAGCTCTCTAAACAGTGAATAGACGGAAATAGGTTGACGGGAGCATCTACAGAGTAGATAAAGCGAACAAGCTGACTGAATATATCTGTTCCTGTAATTTCCGGCCGGGTTAATGTGGTTGGAAACAATATAAAGAAGAATAGACAGATGACTTTGGAAAGAATATCTCCAAGTACAAACTGATAGCACAGTTTTTTGCTGTCTCTGCCAATTAATATGTAATTCAATGCCCACTGGACATATGCCAGTACATAAAATATGACAAATGGTGTCAACAGTGGAATCTTTTCATCTAGCGAGATTGCCAGTGAGTAAAAAGATAAGTGGTTTCGAAGTTGTGCCGCACCTATGTAGATACAGTTATTTATGAGTAAAGCTGCGATAATCGGCAGGATTGCATACCTTGGCATTAAATTATTGAATCGTTCTTTTATGTTCGAGTGCATGACCAATGACCTCCCCCATCTTGACGGGCACTTCTTTTGTCAGTGCAGAACTTTGTAAAATGTCCTCGCGTATCTGAACTTGTTCTGGCTCAATCAGTACGATAATTGTAGAACCTCCATATTGAAAATATCCTTTTTCCTTTCCTCTTATGGTGCTTCCTTTTTCTTCATGATTGACAATCCGCCCAACAAGCATTGCGCCAACTTCCATCTGTACTACTGTGCCAAACTTTTCTGTCCGAATTAATGTATATTCTCTGCTATTCTCAGTAAATACAGGAACTTCCCGGAGGGCAACGGGTCTTACCGTATGTAAACGTCCTGGAATAAAAAAGTTTCTACTCTTTTGCCCGGAATCCACATAACAATATCTATGATAGTGATTTACACACAAACGGTATACAAGGCAGTATCCTCCATGGTAACGCTGTGCCAGCTTTTTGCTGTGCAACAGAGAGGAAATTGTATAATGGCTCTGCTTTACAGGAAAAACGGTATTCTCTTTTATTTTCCAGACAGATAATAGACCGTCACATGGTGCGATTAAATGATTTTCCTCCATATCTATCGGACGCTTGCCCTGTTTTATTTTCCTTGAAAAAAAATCATTAAAACTTTTTATATCTGTTGTTTCATAATCTGATAATTGGATTGCATTTTGCTTTACAAATGGTTGAATGAGAAATGACGACAATTCAGAATCTAAAAAATGCCCACAGATACGAGAAAGCCGTGGGCCGGTTAACGGTTTTAAAAGAAATCTTCCTGGAACTGTATTATATAAAAATTCTAGGATAGTCATATGTAAATCTCCTGTCTGTAATCTCTTAATTCTTAAAATTTATGTACAAAAATCCCCATAGTATTCTCATAAAATACTACAAAGTTTAAATGTTTACATGAAAACTTTACTTTTTCAAAAATTTCAACGCAAAAATCAAAACAACGCACTCTACCGCACCAAAGAAAATCATAGTAGCGATTCCCTTATTCTGCGGCTTTTTAATCTGTATTTTTGAAATAAACAGGCCGCCTGTAATCAACATAACTCCAAAATACAAAAATGTCAGGTCTGCACGAATAAGCATATGTATAAGCAGTACTGCTGGAAAAATTAATGCTGCAGACGTTACTGGTAAGCCTGTATAAATTTTGGCTCCTGTCTCATCTCTGTTCTGGTCTTCTTCTTCCATCACGTTAAAATAGGCCAGGCGAATCATTGCAGCAAGTACATACAAAACAGCAATCAGGCTTAAAACAATCTGTGTCTGTAAAGTATAGTGCGTGAGCAGATAGCGGGTCACTCCAGATAAATCAGGAATACACATCGTATAGCGAAGCATTGCGATTCCTATACATGCCGGCAGCATACCAAAAGCTATCAAATCTGACAATGAATCTATCTGAATGCCAAATTTTTTCATCTGTGTTGTGCGGTCTTTTTTGCTTCTGGCTACTTTTCCATCAAATGTATCACACAGTCCGGAAAAAAGCAGAAAAAACATACCAAGGTATGGATGCCCCATCCCATTTAGACAAAGCATAATTCCTATTGTTCCCGACATCAGTGACAAATAAGTAAGTATCACTGTGTAATCATAAAATCCTATCATTTTCATTCTCCAATTTCTTTTTTCTCTTAATCGTTACATATCCTATCAAAACTGCAGTCAGACTTACAAAGATACAGACATAAAAAGACAGGCCTCTGCTAAGCATTTCAAGCTGAAATGCGGCTTCCCTGCTCATAAGCTGCTGATATCCTTTCAACATCAGATAATCTGTCACTCCCATTCCTCCCGGAATCGGGACACAGTTTGAACCCATAACAACATAAATCTGTGTTGCTAATAACTGTGGAAGCTTGCGTAAATCTCCATGCAATGCTGCAAAGGAAAAAAGTGTTACGATAATCTGCGACAATCTCTGTAACAGATTCAGGATATACACCTTCCATAACATTCTCTTTCCATCAAAAATCACGTCCACAAGACTACTATACTTCTCGATAGAAACTTCCAGTTTCTTTTCTAACTTATCTGCAAGCCTCCCACAATGAATCATCCGTAAAATCCGGACAAAAAAGGTACCGACAGATTCGATCAATGCCTGCCTTCTCAGCAGAAGATAAAAGATAATCCCAAGCCCTGCTAAAGCTAAACCACCTGCCACGATCAGCACTCGACACCCGATACTGAAATTCAGAAAAACTTCCGGAAAAATCAAAATATCTACCAGCCCGATCGTCAGAATCGCAAGGGTATACATAATAAGATTCAGTAGCAGCGCAGCCATAACTGCTGTTCCTGCTATTCCATCCTTCAGCATAAAATATGCACTTGCCGGCTGTCCTCCTGAAGCAGATGGCGTAATTGCAGAAAAATACACATCTGCCGCCGAATAAACAAAGCCATGGCTTCTCTTTGCCGGATATCCCATATGCCGGACAAGAACTCTTAATGCTTCCCCTTCAAAATAAATAAAACCAAGCATACTTACCGATGCCAGCAGAATACCTTCCCAGGATGCCTCTTTTAAACTTGCCGTCAGTTCGTTCAAAGAGATGCCGCTCCCCCGAAACACCGTATAAATCGTTATTATGGCAAAAACAGAAACCACAATAACACCAATTATTTTCTTTAAGTTCTGTTGAATTATACTTTTTTCTTTCATAAATATGTGTTTCTTATGTATCTTTCCCTATAACTATCCCTATAACTCCAAATCAAATGCATGTAAAACCTGCCTGTTATTCTTGTGAAATATTCCTCTTTTTGTTTGTGTAAGTCTTAACACTAGAGCGTGTTTGAAAAATGCTTTCTGCAAGATGTGCATCACAATTTGCGGGAATGATTTTTCAAACACGCTCTAGTTATAACTATAACATACCCCTGTTTTCTTTCCTACTAAATATTTCTAAAGATTTTTAAATATTTAAGTAAAAACGCAGAATACCTAATATTAAAATATGAACCGGATAAAAAAGATAATTTATCCATTTATTTTGCCTTCCTCTTTCACCGTTATATGTTACTGTCATAGCAAATCCCAAGCAAGAATATAACTCTTTAATAATCGAAAGATAGCCCAATCCCGCTCCAAGTATTGGTTTATCATAAAAAATATAAAAAATGTATGCAACAATAATCGCATGATAATCATAATCCAGACTGAGCGCCATCGCTACTGCACACGAAATCCCTACAACAACGATTGAGATACTATACCACAAAACTTTATTGCTAATCTTTGCTTTTACAGCATCAATAATCCAAATTGTAATAAGACATAATGCTAAAGTAAACATGATGTTATTCCAATATGGATCAAAGAATACTTTTGATGTAAACATGTCAAACGGAACTTCAGATATCACACCAAATAGCAAAAGCGTTATAAGATACTTCTTCCTGTTACTGGTCTTAAAAAATCCTTCTACAATAAAAAACACAAAAATAGGAAATGCAATCCTGCCCAGAATTGAAAAAAGATTAGATAAATGTAATAAAAATCCCTTCCCATTTAGAAAAGGGGTTATCAACGCATTGTTTACATGATCTATCAGCATGGATATAAATGCTATATATTTTAACTGTGCCCCATTAAAAATCTGAAGTTTTTTTAATTTATCATTTTCAAATCGTTTCCTTACTTCCATGATTCCTCCTATCCTCATCTTATGGACAACTATAAAGGTACTCGTGAGTGTTAGTAAAAAACAGAAATACGCTTTGTTTTCGTACTATTTCTCTCTTCTTGATAGTAAACAAACAGCTTCTACATGGCCGGTGGAAGGAAACATATCTACTGGCTGAATCTCTTTTATACGGTATCCATTTCCTGTAAGGTGCTTTAAGTCTCGGGCAAGTGTTTCCGGATTGCAGGAAATGTAAACCACTTTCTTTGGTCTTAAGCGAAGCAGGGAATCTAAGAACTTCTTATCGCTTCCGGAACGTGGGGGATCCATGAATACAACATCAGCTTTTTCCTTGTGTGATGCCATTTTTACCATGAAATCTCCTGCATCATCTTTATAAAAACGAATATTTTTTACTTTGTTCTGCTTTGCATTGAAGACAGCATCGCGGACCGCATCTCCATTTAATTCTACAGAAATGACTTCTCCTGCGTTATCACTTGCGACCATTCCAATTGTGCCAATTCCACTGTACGCATCAATAACTCTTTCTTTTCCGGTAAGTCCTGCAAATTCAATCGCCTTATTATAAAGAACTTCGGTCTGAATTGGATTTACCTGATAAAATGACTTCGGAGAAATGCGGAATGTCTTGCCGCAAAGCACATCCTCAATATAGCCTTTTCCATAAAGAATCTGCTGCTTATCCCCAAGAACCATGCTAGTATTTCTGTTATTTACATTTGCAATAATTGTTGTGATTTCCGGATGTTCTTTTCGAAGTGCTTTTACAAAATTATTTTTGGATGGAAATACTGGAGATGCTGTAACTAATACAACCATAATCTGACCAGTATGATAACCGGTACGAACTAAAATGTGGCGCAAAAATCCATAGCCAGTATCCTCATTATATGGACGCATCTTAAAAGACTTCATAAGGGAAGTTACTGTATTCATGATTTCATCCGCTTTCTGATTCTCAATCAGACAGGAATCGACACGAATAACACGATGGCTACGGTTCTCATAAATCCCTGTAAAGCAGTTGCCGTGGCGGTCTCTTGCTACAACTCCATGTACTTTATTACGGTAATGCCACGGATCTTTCATTCCAATAATCGGCTTTACCTTTCCAAAACTTTTTAAAAGCTTATTTGTATCTTTCTGTTTCTTCTTTAACTGTTCTTCATATGGCAGGTCAATATACTGGCAGCCACCACATTTTTTTTCATAAGGGCACTTTTTACTCATTATTATACCTCCAACAAAAAAAGCTCGGAGAGCTTACACCCTCCGAGCGTTCGTTCAAGAAATTAAATATTGGAAAACTACAATTATTTAACTGTAACTTTTGCTCCAACTTCTTCTAACTGTTTCTTGATGTCTTCAGCTTCTTCTTTAGAAACTGCTTCTTTGATTGCCTTAGGAGCACCATCAACTACAGCCTTAGCTTCTTTTAATCCTAAACCTGTGATTTCACGAACAACTTTGATAACTTTAACTTTAGATGCTCCAGCAGAAACGAGTTCTACGTCGAACTCATCTTTTTCTTCTGCTGCTGCTCCACCTTCTGCAGCTGCTGCAACTACAACACCTGCTGCTGCGGATACACCAAATTCTTCTTCACAAGCTTTTACTAAATCATTTAATTCTAATACGGATAAACCTTTAATAACTTCAATAATTTCCTGAGTTGTCATCTTATTTCCCTCCATAAATCTTATATTATAATATTAATTATTCAGCTGCTGCTTCGGATTCTGCAGCTCCACCATCTTTCTGCTCTGCGATCTGTTTGATTACGCGGGCAAAGTTTGTAATTGGGGACTGAATGCTTCCCATGAATTTTGCGATAAGTTCGTCTCTTGATGGGATAGTTGCGATTGTTGCAATACCTGCTGCATCGTAGTAAGTACCTTCTACAACACCGCTCTTTAACTCACAGCATTTTGCTTTCTTAATAAAGTTAGCAACGATTCTTGCTGGAGCTGTTGCATCATCTTTGGAAATTGCAAATGCGTTTGTTCCTTCCAAATCTTTTACAACGCCTTCGAATTCTGTACCTTCTACAGCACGTTTTACCATAGTGTTCTTATAAACTTTATAAACAACACCTGCTTCACGACACTGTTTACGAAGTTCTGTTACATCAGCTACGGAAATTCCACGGTAATCTACAACTACCATAGATTTAGCTCCGTCAAGCTGAGCCTTAATCTCGTCAACAATAGGCTGTTTTAATTCTACTTTAGCCATCTTCCTGGTGCACCTCCTTAAATATTTGTGTGTACCGCCGTCAGTTCATCTTTCGATGAAATAAAAAAACTCTCTGTCCAAAGACAAAGAGCAGAAATATTCTAAGAATAAAATTATCTGAATATAACTTCCTCGGCAGGTGTTCTCACTTTATGCCTTACGGCGCCTGCTGTCTTCGGCGTTCATACTTTGGTATGATATCATGGGTATGAAGAGATGTCAAGTGTTTTTTTAAACACGCTCTAGGCCGTTGCAAAAATGCACTGACCATGGTTATGCTATCACCTGCTATCAAGGGAGGGATTTGTAGATTGCTGTTTTGGACTATGATTAAATTCAATTCATCTAAAAATCATCCAAAGACAGCTTCCGAATTAAATGGTAAATTAATAGTTATTTCCGAAGAAATATTCATATGGATTTATATATCCATTGCCATTGTCATTTCCAAAATTTCCATTGCCATAACCATAGTCTCCGGAATTTCCATTGCTATTACCAGAGTTGCCATTGCTGTTTCCATTATTATTTCCATTATTGGAGTTATTATTGGAATCATTGCTGGAATCGCTGGAGTTATCTGTTGTTACATCGCTGAAATCACTCTTTTTACCAAGAGTTACTGTAACAGTCTTTTCTTCGTATGTTCCGCTCTGGTTTGCTCTCTTAAATGTGATTTTTACTTTTGTATTAGCTTTTTTCAGTGCCAGTTTTTCTTTTAAGCCGGACATTGTAGATACGTTGTTACCCTCAAACTTGGTAATGACATCGCCTGCAGAGATTCCTGCTTTTTCTGCTGGTGATCCGCTGACTACCTGTGATACATAGATTCCGCTAGGGATTCCAAGTGCGCTGGAATAAGATTCATTAATGTCACGGCCTACGACTCCAAGGAATGCAGCATCTTTTGTGCTTACGCTGCTGGCATTCATTAAATCTGTTAAGATAGTTTTAGCTGTAGTGATAGGAATTGCATATCCCATACCTTCTACGGATGTATCTTCTAACTTCGCATTGTTGATACCTACAACCTGACCATCCATATTAATAAGTACACCACCACTGTTACCAGGGTTGATTGCGGCATCTGTCTGAAGAAGGTTCATTGTTCCATCTGTTAAAGATACTTCTCTGTTCTTTGCACTGACTACACCTGTTGTAACAGACTGGCCATATCCCAATGCATTACCGATTGCTACAACTTCTTCTCCTACTTTTAAATCATCAGAACTTCCAAGTGTTGCAACTTTAATCTTTGATGCTGTAGAGTCTTTGATATCCTTTATCTTTACAGAAATAACTGCAAGGTCTGCACTGGAGTCTGTTCCGACTACTGTTGCTTTGGCTGTTGTATCGTCTGCAAATCCTACGGTGAGGGAAGTGGCATCAGATACAACATGATTATTGGTTGCGATCATAAGATTATCTTTTGTCTTTGCAACGATAAATCCTGAACCTGCTCCTTCTGATTCCTGTGTACCAAAGCCATAATAATTGGAAGACTGAATTGTGCTTGTAATAGATACAACAGATGGCATCACTTCATTAACTACACTTGCTACATTACTGCTGGAGCTGCTTGAGCCGCTTGATGATGTCTCGCTCTTTGCACTTGTTGTTCCCGATGTTGTTTCAATTCGATCTGCTGTAGAAGGATATAATTTATCTTTTGCTACGGACACTCCTACAAAGCAGGCTCCCGCTACAAGACCAAATACTGCTGCGGATGCAACTAACTTGGCAGCTTTCTTACCCATTCCGTTCTTATTATTTTTACTGCCATTCTTTCTCTGTCTGCGTCTCTTATCAGGTTCCGGCGGGATATTCCCATAATAATTTTCATTATTATAAGTACTCTCATCTCTCCATCCGTGGCTGCTATAAGAATTATTATAAGTATCGTTGGAATTATTTCCATTGTCATACTGATAGGAACTGCCACCTGTACCTTGTTCTCTGTAAGAATATCTATGACTCTCTGTATTCTCCTGTGTTACCGATTCCTCAATCGGTGTTACATCTATAGCTACTTGCTGACTGTTGTTTTCCTGGTTATTTATCCTGTTGTTCTCTAAATTCTCATTATGGAATCCATTTTCAAATTCGTTCATAATGTTATCCCCTTTCCTAAGTTTGTAACCTTATCTTAGCAACGATGTGTGATAAATTTGTGTTGTATTTATGGCAAATTTATGGATTTCTACTGATTTTGCAGCTTTTTCACACTTTTTTCGTAAAAGCAGGAAAAGAAATAACCTTGTGGAATGCCCTATTCTATTGTATAATAAGTTAGAAAATTATCCCAGTAAGAGGTATATTACGCCCTTTTTTCCATATATATATCCCTTTTGGGTGATGGAGGTACACTTTTATGATTAAAGAGAATCAAAAATATCTTAACCGGTTCCACGTCGTTCTTGATGCACTGGTTATTTATTGTTCCTTTTGTCTTAGTTACTATATTCGATATATATGCCCTCTTTTTAAAGACATTTTTCCTCGTTTTGGTTACTGGCGGCAGTTGTGGCAATATCAGGGTATACTTCTTGTTCTGATTCCTGTATACCTTATTTTATATGCAAAGTTTAATTTATATAAACCAAAAAGATTTCAAAATAGGACTTCAGAGTATGCGAATCTCATTAAGGCGAATTCCATTGGAATGGTTTTCTTCTTTATATATATAATCTTTATGAAGATTCCCCATGTTTCACGAAGTCTTCAGTTAATGTTCTATGTTCTTTCCATGCTTCTTACCATTGCTGAAAGGGCGGCAATCCGTTATGCATTAGAAAGAACTCGCAGAAAGGGATTTAATCTTAAACATGTTGTTGTTATTGGTTTCAGTGCAGCAGCCGAAGCCTACATCGACCGTATTAAGTCAAACCCACAGTGGGGCTACACCATTCACGGTATTTTCGATGATAATCTCAAGGCTGACTTTTCTTACCGCAATACTTTTTGCATTGGTAAGTTAAAGGATGTAGAAAAGTTTCTTCAGAACACTTCTATGGATGAGGTGGCAATCGCACTCAGCTTGAAAGAGTATTATAAACTGGGAGATATGGTTGCTATCTGCGAAAAGTCTGGTGTGCATACAAAGTTTGTTCCAGATTATTATAAATTTATTTCTACTAACCCAGTTACTGAGGATTTGAACGGACTTCCGGTTATCAACATCCGTAATGTTCCGCTTACAAATACTGTAAACAAATGTATCAAACGTCTTGTGGACATTATTGGTTCTATCGTTTGTATCATTCTCTTTTCACCGATTATGGCTGTTGTTGCTGTTCTCGTTAAAAAGAGTTCCCCAGGACCAATTATTTTCTGTCAGGAACGAGTCGGTCTTCATAATAAACCTTTTAAAATGTACAAGTTCCGATCGATGGGAGTACAGTCTGCCTCTAAGGAACAAAAGGCCTGGACAGTACACAACGATCCCCGGGTCACTCCCGTGGGAAGAATTATCCGTAAGACCAGTCTTGACGAACTGCCACAGTTATTTAATGTATTAAAGGGTGATATGAGTCTCATTGGTCCACGGCCAGAACGACCTCTTTTCGTTGAGAAATTTAAAGAGGAGATTCCTCGTTATATGATAAAGCATCAGGTACGTCCCGGTATGACAGGATGGGCACAAGTTTGCGGCTTCCGTGGAGACACATCCATTGAGGGACGAATTGAACATGACATTTTTTATATTGAAAACTGGACATTATCTTTTGATATTAAGATTCTATTTCTTACTGTATTTAAAGGATTTGTCAATAAAAATGCTTACTAACACAGATTTTTTAACTAATGAATGTACTCTCCGAAACATTCCATAAACCTATTAAATTTCCAGAAGTACCTATGACAGAATGGAGGCATATTTTATGAAATATGGTTCAATATATAGTAAAGATAACATTGAAAACAAATATAACTATTCCAGCACAGGCGGCAGACGAAGTTCTCAGAATAATTTCGAAACTTCTCACGACCATCATACACATTCCACATTGAATACTGATGGCCTGCTTCGAAGTTCTTCCGGTACAGGATATCATTCCTCTGGTTCTTCTATAAAAAATTCTGGCAAACCATCAACAAAGAAGTCCTCTTCCCAGAACAAGCCTGATACAAAGTCTCAAAAGCGGCAGACTTCTGGCGGACGAGCTTTAACTTATCATGAACGTAAAAAAAAGAAAAAACGGGGATGTTTTCCCTTCCTTCTTTTAATCATTCTTTTAATTGCCGGGGCGGTTTTTGCATTCCGTTTCTCATTAAAAGGTGCATTCTCCAAAATAGAAAAATATCCTTTAGATAAAACAAGTGTAACTGTAAATGATACGGATGCTAATATAAAAGATTATCAAAATATTGCTCTTTTTGGCGTTGATAGTCAGGATAATAAAATTAAAGATAAAGGTTCCCGTACCGACTGTATCATCATTGCCAGCATCAATAAATCAACCAAAAAGGTAAAATTGATGTCTATTTACCGTGATACTTATGTAAGTATTGATGGCGAATACGATAAGATTAATGCAGCATATTCTTATGGCGGACCAGAACTTGCTCTTCGCACAATTAACCGTAACCTGGATTTAAATATCACAGATTTCGCCACGGTTAACTTTAAAGCATTAGCCGATGCTGTTGATGTGCTTGGAGGTATTCCATTGACCATTAATTCTGAAAAAGAATTACAGAATTTAAATGATTATATTGGTAATATGAATCATATTAATGGTGGAAATTCTCCGAAGTTTGAAAAAACCGGAACTTATACCTTCGATGGTAATCAGGCTGTTGCCTACTCTCGTATCCGCTACATGGAAGGCGGAGATCACGCAAGAGCTAACCATCAGCGACTTGTTCTTGAAGGTATTATGAATACAGCAAAAAAACAGCCGCTAAAACTTGGAAAGCTAATCAGTACTGTTCTTCCACAGTGTAAAACAAGCCTCTCTAATGACGATCTCACAAAGCTGACTCTTTCCATGGCACGTTGTAAGATAGAAGATTCGCAGGCTTATCCTTTTAAATCTGAAGATGAACGATATAACGGCATCTATTACGGTTTTCCAATTACAGCCCAGACAAATGTAAAAAAAGCACACGAATATCTCTTTGGTACGAAAGATTATAAACCAACAGAAGAGCTTCAGAAGATCAGTGCGAAGATTAAGGTTGTAACGGATTATATTGGGATTACGGAATAGCGCCATATAATACCCTATATCTGTGGCCTCGGAGCAAGGTTTGGATGCAAGCGCATAAGCGAGCATTCAAACCGCCGCGACTAAAGTCACAGATATAGGATATCTTCTCTTTGGTGTTTCGTCTATTTGCTTACGGCAAATCACTATTCTTCGTAATAATTAAACTTCGGTGTTGCCTGTATCTGACAGGATGCTTTCATTGTTCTTCTATTTTTATGAAGTTGTACGTTAATAAGAAGCATTTCACCGTTTTCTACCATTTCCTGAATATCATCTTCTGTTAATTCTTCGTAATCCTCTGTTATCATATCTGCATATTTGAGTTCAAGATATACATCACACATATTTCCTAATGATTTGTGATATTCGATTTCATCTGGGTCAAGCTCATTTTCACTTTCTGCTGGTGCATATCCGTAGGACATAATAATCGGAATTCCCAGTTCTTTTGCAAGTTTACGGATTCCATCCATGAGCGGTTTCATATCCTCAGAATCTTCTACTGAGAGTATATTTTCAATATTATCAATAAATACCACTGGCTTATGTGCTCCCTCTGTTACGATGGAACGAATAAGTTCTGCTAATATATCTCCTGCGGAGGCATCTTCCATATTTTCTACATATTCAGACACTGCTTCCTGATCAAGTACAAAAAGATGTTCACTGATCCGTCCTCTGTACCAATTCAATTCATCTTTTAAAGAACGAATATCTGCGCCTTTTTCTCCTGTCATGATTGCCATAGAGGATACTGCTTTTTCTTCATCTTTTTTATTCATTTCATAGCTGAGACGAGAGATAGTATCTACCATAAGGTCATAGCGGGTAAGCTCTGTTGAAATATAAAGTACATCTACACCGCTTTCTGCTGCCCGGTCGGCTATCTGCTGCATAAATCCGTTCTTTAAATACTGAGGTGTAGCATCTACAAAGTAACTTCCTTTATGAAGGCCATAGCGAAGCATTGCATCTAAACGTTTGAATCCTGTGCTTAACTTTCTGTTTTCCTGTGTATCTACAATATACTCTTCAAATTTATCCATAAAGCTTGCAGAGTTTTTGAGAACAAATGGATTGCGGACACTTACCTGGAATTCTTTTTCTTCGACATTCTTTCCTGTTAGAACTACTGCGCTAAATTCTCTTTCTTCTTTTTCTGGAGCTGTTTTTTCCTTACGTTTTACAATATTCTTGTGTTTTCTGGAATGTGATGTTCTCTCACTGTGTGCAGGCTTCTTCGTCTGTGAAGATGTCCTCTCTGCCTTTTCCGGTCTTGTTTTTTCTACCTGAATTGTGTCTTCTGATTCAGAAATGTATTCTGCTTCCTTGTATTCTGCTTCTTTCTCTGTTTTCTTAGAAACGCCCTTATTTGCTATCTCTTTTTCCTCTGTCTCAGAGCACTCCCTATTTGCTGTCTCTTTCTCTTCTGTCTCAGAGTACTCTCTATTTGCTGCCTCTTCTTCTGTCTCAGAGAACTCCTTATTTGCTGCTTCTTCCTGAGCTGCCTCTGAGGTCTCTCCCTCTTCTTCCTCAGAGTTTTCCTCTTCACTGCTTATTTCTTCCTCAGAAGCTTCTTTTAAAATACTTTCTGGCTGTTCTGATACATCTTCGGCACCTTCCGTCTTATCAGATTCGTCCTCCGTTTTTTCTACAGAGTTTTCTTCTAAATCCTCCTCAGAAACTGCCTCTTTTTCTGTTTCTTCAGATTTGTCCTGACTGCTTTCTTCTAAAGTTTCTTCATTTGCAGGTTCTTCTAAATCTTCCTCAATAAAGTCTTCATCCATAGCAAGTTCTAATTCTCGCTCGAGGTCATCTTCATCTAAATCCTCTAAATCATCAAGAGCATCTTCTTCTGTATCTAACGCGGATACCGCTGCCTTTTTCTTCTTGCCATTTTCCTGTTCTTCAAGCCATGCATCAAGTGCTACTTCTGAACCAGCAAGTTCCAGTAAGAGCATTCTTTTTGCACGCTCATAGACTTCACCCTCCAGGCCAAGAGATGCCAGATTATCCAAAGCTTCATCTATCTCTGCCTGTGTGTGGTCTCCAAGAACTAATTCGCCCGGATCAACATATTCAAATTCTTCCGCTTCTTTTTCTGAAACTTCAGAATACTCAGGCTGTTCTTGTACTTCTTCTGCTGTCGGCGCAGGGGTTATCTCAGAACTTTCTTCTGTTGCTGTCTGTTCCCCGGCTGTTGATGCACTCTCTTCCATCGGCTGTTCTGTTGCTTCTTCCACTTTCGGAATTTCTTCTGATTTCTTCTCTTCCTCTGCTTTCCCGGCTTTCTGTGCCGCTTTTAACTGCTCTGCTGCCAATGCTTCTTCTGCTGCCTTAAGCTGTGCCTTTAATTCTTCAATGGAAGGACTTTGACTTTCTTCGGACTCCTCTTCTAAATCTAATTCATCAAAGTTTAAATCATCCTCGCTCAGTTCTTCCTCTGTCTCCGATATTGGTTCAGCCTTCTTCTGTACTGCGTTTTCTTGTGCCTCTTTTGCAAGTTCTACTGCTGACTTTGTTTCTCTGGCTTCCTGTGGCTCTGGCTTAGCTGCCTGCTGTGCTGCCCTGGCAAGTTCTACCGCTGACATTGGCTGGCTCTGTGATTCTGACTGTGAACTTTCCACTGCTGGTTCCCTCGTTCCTGCCATTCCACTTCCAACAGCACTGCCTGCACTTTCGCCTTCAAATGCCATCGGTGCCGTTTCAGCTGTAGTACCTGTTTCCGTCTGCGCCAAAGTTTCTTGTTTTTCTTCTGAGTCAGAAGACGTATTTCTGGAAATAACTTCTCCGATCAAAGATTCCATATCTTCCTGCGTCACAGCTCCGCCAGTCTGACTCATTAGATTTTTCAAGTTTTCGAAAATCGTCTCGTTAATTAATCCTAAGTCTGCATTGGCATCTTCAGCCAGAATCATCTCTGCATTTTCCTGTACTACTTCCTGACTAATCATACGAAGCATATCATCTGAAAATGTCGGCATTCCCTGTGATTGGCTGGTTTGCTGTGCTGTTGTTCCATCTCCCTGTCCGGCAGACTCCTGACTATTCTGCTCTCCTGCTGTCTGATCTGGTGCGATTCCAGACTGTTCCAGAATCTCATCTGGTAACTCATCACTGATATCTTCTGGAGCCACTCCCGCTTCAATCTGTTTTTCCCGATAAAGTTCTTTCTCTATCTCTAATTTTTCCTCTGGTGATAAATCTTCATAATCTTCAAAAGAAACGAGTTCATCACTGTTCTTTTCCATATAATTTAAAATTTCCTGCTGATGAAGTGCAAATTCCATCGGATCTTTTCCGCGCTTTCTTGCCTCTTCCATAAGACGTTCTGCTCTCTTTTCTGCCTCAAGCTTCATCTGATCCTCTTCTTTGGCCTTCGCGATTGCTTCTGCGGCTAACTGAGAAGCTGATTTGGTTTCTGGCATCTTCATCTCTTTAGGTTCATATTCCTCTTTCTGATGTGCTTCCTCATCCTTATCCACAGCTGACTGTGCAAGTTCCCAGGCTGAAACTGGCCTTCTTCTCTGCTCTTCTAATGCTCTCTCTTCTGCCTTGTTGGCCTCATCTTCTGCAAGCATTTCCGTCGCTGTCTTTTCCCTTCCATATCGAATCTGAGAACGGTCAAATGGATATTCTACCTTAGGATCATTTAATCCCATCATCTGCATAAAATTATTATAGATCAAATCATTAAGATTCGCCGCTTCCTGATGATTTACATCGTCTTGTCCAAACATATCGTAAGAACTGCCATTACCATAATCTTCGGACGCACCACTGTCTGTGGATGCCATATTTCCATATCCATCTGCAGTTTCTGACTGTTGCTGAATATTCGCATTTTCATTCTCCATTACCTGTGCAAAAGGATTCTCCTCATGTGACTCACTCTGCATCTGTGAACTATTCTGCTGTGGAGTCATTTCCTGTTGTGACTGTGGGGCTGCTGTCTCTCTTCTTCTGCCACCATTTCTTAACCGTTCCTCTATCATATTCACTGCAGAAGCTGCCTGCTCGGAATCATCCATCTCCTCAAATGTCTTCGGTGGGAAAATATCTGGTGCCAGAGATTCTGCCAGCTTCTGAATCGTATCAGAAAGTTCCTGCTGTTCCTCTGGTTCTTCTGGTCTCCCGGTAATATTCAGCGCCATATCAATAATATCATTAATATCAAATGGTCTTTCTTCGCTTCCTTCTGTTGCAGTGTGCTGTGCTCTCACCACATCCAACAACGCTTTCATCATATCTTCCATTATAGATTAACCTCCGTTACATGTTCTGTCTGCCTGTTTAGCTTCTCATTTTCAATAAAGATATTCTAACACCTTTATGCAATTATTACAAACAAGTATTGCATTATTACACATTTTCCATCACTTTCTTTCAATTCATATAAATAATTGTCATAGACATTGATTTTTTTAACTAATTCTGCGATACTAGATATAGAATATTATAGATACTTGATTGATTATTGCATGAAAGGAGTACATTTTGAAAACTTATATTGATTTACATATTCATTCTACTGCTTCTGATGGTACATTTTCCCCAACAGAAATTATAAATGATGCCCTAAAACTTGCTGGTGATAAAAATCCTGTTGTAATTGCTCTTACCGATCACGATACAGTTGCTGGCACAGAAGAATTTCAGAAAGCTGCTGCCAAACATAAAGAACGACTTACTGCCATCTCTGGTGTAGAGATTTCTACAGACTATCACGGAGTAGAAATTCATGTTCTTGGCTATAACATCGACACAAAAAATAAGGCTCTCTTAGAACGCCTTGCCGTTTGTCGTGAAAGCCGTGACGGACGTAATGCAAAAATTATTGAGAAACTTCAGGAACAGGGCTTTAAGATTTCCATGGACGAAATCAAACCAGATAAGCCAGGCGAAACAATCGCCCGCCCACATATCGCAAAGCTTCTTATGAAAAAGAAATATGTTTCTTCTGTTCAAGAAGCATTTGATAAATATCTTGCAGAGGGAAGATGCTGCTATGTGGAACGTATCATGCCTACTCCGCAGGAAGCAATCGAACTAATCAAAAACAGTGGCGGTGTCCCTGTTCTTGCACACCTTATGTTCTATAAAAAGTTAGATTCCGCCAAAAAAGAAACTCTGGTCCGCGAATTAAAAGAAGCCGGCCTTGTTGGAATTGAAGCTTACTATAACACTTACACTCCTGTTGAACAGGAATATGTTGCTGGTCTTGCCAAACAGTGGGGTCTTCTTAAAACAGGCGGAACAGACTTCCACGGTCAGAACAAACCACATATTTCCTTATTTAAAGGACAGGGAGAAATGGAAGTACCAGAAAGTATTCTCCCAGAATTTTTGGCTAGTTTAATTCGTTAAGCGACAGACGCCCCGGAAGAGAAACGCTATCCTATATTTGTGACTCTATCACTGCGGGTTGAATGTTCGCTTACTGGCTCCCATTCAATCCTTGCTCTAAGGCCACAAATATAGGATAGCGTTTCTCTTCCGGGGCTGTCTTTGGCTGTTTTTAGTTGAATTAAAATAATGGTTGGAGAGATTCGGGGGATGGAAACAGAGGGCTTTGGCTGAATTTTGTTTGAATTAAATAGTAAATCCATCTCCTTGACTTCTGGTAGCAGGATTTGTTATATTAGTCAGATAGTAAATTATCAATGACCATTAATACTATGAGAGAGGAGATTTTTCATGAAAATAACAAATAAACTCTGTCTTTCTGTCGCTTCAGCCCTTTTATTCTTCGGGCTTTGCACTTATCCGGCAGTTTCTCTGAATGCAAGTCAGACAACGGTCAAAAGCCAGAGCACAACCAGTTCAACCGAAGCCGTCTCACTGAAAGCACCTTATTTTACTGTTACACCAGGATATAAAAGTGCACAAATCACATGGAAAGCCGTCACTGGAGCTAATAAATATAAACTCTTTTGTTCCGATGGACGTTCTGTTAAGTTTAAAAAAGCCGGAACTTATACATTTAATCAGTTAAATGAAGGCCAGACCTACACATTTACTGTAAAAGCATTCGCTCCTAACGCAAAAACAGTTTCCAGAAAGCTCTCTGCTACGATTCCCGTAACCATTTCACAGAATGTAACTGGATTATCTGTCTACGCAAGCAATAGCCGTCTCAACTTAAAATGGAACACACTTTATAACGCAAGCGGTTACAGTGTATATAAAAAAAAGGGCAGCCGCTACACTCTTTTAGCAAACACCACCCGCTCCACTTATCAGACTTCCATTACAAGCGGCGCTTCAAGTATTACTTTTATGGTAAAACCTTACACAACGATTAATGGAAAGAATTATACTTCTTCAACAGGAGCTACTGTAAGCTGTACCCCTAACACTTTACTTTCACCATTAAAAACAATAAGAACGATGACTTACTTCTGCAAGACAACCAAGAAAGTTTCTCTTTACCGTTCCTGGACTTCTAAAAAAGTTGTTAAAACATTAAGCAGCGGTGTAACCGTTGATTTAATCGGACGTAATACCAAATATAAGAGAAGCGAGATTCTCTATAAAGGAAAGACCTACTACCTCACTACAGGAAGTCTTCGCGCTTTCAAATGCAACTACACAACATCCAAATATTCTACTGCTCAAAAACTTGCTTATGTTAAAAAGTATTCCAGCAAAACCAGCTATTTAATCTGGGTCAGTCATTATACACAGGAAGTCAGCATTTTTCAGGGTCGAAAGAACAATTGGAAATTAATTAAATCGTTCCCTTGCGCCTCCGGAAACTATAATACCCGTTCTCCCCATGGAACTTTCCGCATTGGTCAGAAGGAAAATGGCTGGTATTATGTTAATACTTATGAAGAATACATAACTCATTATTGTGGAAGAAACTCTTTCCACACCAGAGTACACCGTTACCCATCCGGCAGCAGCCAGAATCATCATAAATTTCCAATTGCAAGCACGGTGTATGCAGATGCTACAATTGGTAAACCAGCATCTAATGGATGTGTGCGTCTGATGGACTCCGATGCATATTATATCTGGAAATATATGCCAACAAATACTACGGTAATTTCTTATTAAGCTCTGGGTTGCCGCAGGCAGAGAGACGCTCTCAGTAAATAAAAAACCTATATTTGTGACTTTATTTAGCTTCAGGAGTTCGTCTGCTCTGCAGCCTCACAAATCAAGACTTATTTTATGATTGTTCCTCCCCCCACTACGTGGTTATC